>JGI2924J29684_1078191_pt1 | contig 34972 bp, 35 predicted proteins | sample BenlonsequencITS_FD_29684 | JGI IMG/M metagenome (IMG submission 29684)
GAGGCGGTGCCAAACCGTCCCCTGCCGCGCCGGAGCCAGCTGAGCCCGCCTCGTCCGAGTCCGCCGCGCCTGAGCTTGGCGCGCCTGTGTTCCCTGCGCCCCCGTTCTCCGCGCCGCAGGACAGTCCTGTAGCGGCGGCGCCGGTGGCGGACGACGTCGTCGAGCACACGCCGGCCGCGTCCTCGTTCCCGCCGCCCCCGTTCCCGCTCCCGCCGTTCCAGGAGCCCGCCCAAGCCCCGAACCTGCCCGCGGAACCCGCGGGCGCCGGCAGCATCTCCTTCCAAGAGCCTGGTGTGACGACGCCGCGCGAACCCACCCTCGCCGAGTCCCGAGCCCGCTACCAAGTCGAGCAGGAGGCGCAGCGCCAGCGCGAGATCGAAGAGCTGCACGAAGAGAACCAGCGCAAGTGGCGGCGCAGGCTCATCGGCGGGGTCGCGGTCGTGGGGATCGTCGGAGCCGTCGCGCTCGTGTACATCGCGAGCCCAGAGCGGCGGTGCTACAACGACGTCACGCACCAGGAGATGCCGAGTTCTTACTGCACAAGCAGCTACTCGGGCAGCGGAGTCGGCGGAGTCTACATCTTCCACCGCACCGGCTGGTTCGGCGCGTCGCCGTACTCCGGCAGCCGGTTCGGCGGCGGCTACAACTCGGGCGGCTACAACTCGGGCGGGGCCCGCAACTCGCGCGGCGGGGACTCCTCGCGCGGCTCCTCCTCGTCGAACAGCGGCGTCCAGCGCGGCGGGATCAACCCCGGCAGCCGAGGGAGTTCGTCGAGCTGACCATGCGCAGACTTCGCACATCCCCCCGGCCAGGCTGGGAGCAGACTGTCGAGACCCAGGGCCTGGTCTACGGCGTCCCCGCCCGCAACGCCGACGGAACCCAACGACCGTATTGGGACGAGTCGGTGTATTACGAGTTCTCCCTCGACGAGGTCGAATCCTTAGAAGCCGATGTCGAAGCGCTGCACTCGCTGTGCCTGGACGCCGTGGAGCACGTCGTGCTCACCGAACGCTACAAAGACTTCGGGCTGCCCGAATGGGTCTGGCCGCACATCGCGGAGTCATGGCGGCGCCGCGACCCGCACGTCTACGGACGTTTCGACCTTCGCTACGACGCACATGGCCCGGCGAAGCTCTTGGAGTACAACGCGGACACCCCCACGTCGCTGCTCGAAGCCTCGATCTTGCAATGGTTCTGGTTCAAAGACGTGTTCTCGGACGGCGACCAGTGGAACAGCCTGCACGAGAAACTCGTGGAGCGCTGGGGGCAAGTGCGGGCCCAGTTGCCGCAGAACGTCCTGCATCTCGCGTTCGCGAGGGGCGACACTGTCGGCGAGGACCACATCACCACCACCTATATGCAAGAGACAGCCGCCGAGGCTGGATTCGACACCGTGGGACTCGCAGTGGAGGACATCGGCTGGGACAACGTGCTCAACCGGTTCGTCGACCTGGCCGAAGACCCGATGCGCGCCGTGTTCAAACTGTACCCGTGGGAGTGGTTGCTGGAAGACCCGTTCGGCGAGCACGCGGTCGAGCAACTGCCGGGGACGATGTGGGTCGAGCCGCTTTGGAAGACGCTGCTCTCCAACAAGGCGCTCTTGGCGGTCCTCTACGAGAACAACCCTGGGCATCCGAACCTGCTGCCCGCGTACCTCGACGACCCCGGCATGCTGACGGAGTACATCAAGAAGCCCAAACTCGGGCGAGAAGGGGCGAATATGACCATCGTCGCCCCCGGCCACGAGACTTCCACCGGCGGCGTCTACGGAAAAGAGGGCTACGTCTACCAGCTCTTCGATCCGCTCCCCGTGTTCGACGGGATGCGCCCGGTGATTGGCGCGTGGATCGTCGGGGACCGCGCGGCGGGAATGGGCATCCGGGAGACCGCCGGGCTCATCACCGACGACGGCGCCGCGTTCGTGCCGCATAGGATCGCCGAATGACCGCAATGACGCATGAGGCCGTCATGGTCCACCGCATTGTTGTCGGCCCAAACGCAGTTGCCACTCAAACACAAGGAGTATGACCGTATGAGCACAGTGTCGATGGGCGTCGCCCAGTTCGCTTTCGATTCCGCCGTCGCGCACAGCGTCTACTGGCAGCATCTGCTGCGCTCCGTCGCGGCCATCGTGGTCTACGCGATCATCGGCCTCGGGCTCATGGTCCTCGGGTTCTTCGCGATCGACCTCACCACCGTCGGCAAGCTGCGCCAGCTCGTCCGGGAGGAAAAGCCGAACGCCTCCTTCATCACCGCCGCCGGTCTGATCGGCATGGGGCTGATCGTGGTGACCGCCATCTGGAGCGTCGCGGCCACCGACATCTGGTCCGGGATCGTCACCACGATCGTCTACGGCGTGGTGGGGATCATCGCGCAGACCTTCGCGGTGCGGTTCTTGGAGATCGCCACCGGCGTGGAGACCAATGTGACCTTGCTTCGCGATGACTTCGACTTCGACTCGTTCATCATCGCGGGCGCGCACTTGGGGATCGGCCTGATCGTCGCCGTCTCGATCCTGTAGCGGGCGTTCAGCCCGCCCAGGTCTGCGGCTGTTGCGGTTGGCCCGGATAGGCGGGGTTCGGCCACGACTGGGCTGCGGGGGGCGGCGCGGCGGGGCTGCTCGGCGCTTGCGGAAAGACGTTTTGTTGCACGCCGAGCACCGTGTTGACCGTGGTGGCCACGTCCATCCCCGAGCTGTCGATCCACGCTCCGACGCCGTGCAACTGCTCGTGCATGGTCCGGTCGAGGAAGTTCCAGTCCGTGGTGAGGACTTTGCGCCGGGTCGCGTTGCGGTGCGCCGCGATATGCGGGCTCGGGGCGAGCACGACGAACCGCAACGGCAAGCCCGCGAGCTTGGCGAGGTAATAGTCCAAATGATTGCGCCACACGACGACGTCGTCGATCACGGGCACGATCCCGGCCTGATAGAAGTTCTGCGCGAGGGCGGCGGCGTTCTTGGCGCGGACGTAGGTCTGCCGGTCGGCCTCCGGGTCCCAGCGGAAACGGGGCCAGCGTCCGCCGGACACCACCATCTCTTGGAGACGGTCCACCTCGATATGCGCGCCGAGCCGGTACCGTTGCGCGAGAGCCCGGCTCACCGTGCTCTTGCCGCTGCCCGGCACGCCGACAATAAGATACGCGGCAGGAGCAGCGGCAATGCTCACGGGAGGCCGGGGGGAGGACCATTGGGTCATAACGCCTTCATCCTACCGCCCGCCCATGGCAGGCAGGTGTGCGGCTCGCGTCCCGGATCGGCTTCATCCTTTGATCGGTTTGGCTCCGAGTTGCGCGGTGAGCAAAGCCAGCGCGTCGGGGGGCTGCGCCGTTTCGTCCGGCGACGGCGCTTGTTGGGCCTGGGGCGCTCCTTGTTCGTCCGGCGACGGCGCTTGTTCGCGTTGGGGGGGTGTTTGTTCGCGCCGGGGCGCAGGATCGGGGTCGGCCCCCGGCTCCCTCGCCGCCGACCCCGACCGCCGCTCCGCGAGCACGCGGCGCGCCCGCGCGGACGGCGGTTCCGCGGCGGATGCGGCAGGAGCGGATGAGGCCGACCGCTCGGGTCGCTCGGACGGCGAGGCGTTGGCAGCCGCGCCTCGTTCGCAGACCACCCGCCAATGCACCCCGGCGCCTTCCTGCAGCGCCGTTGTCACCATGTCGAGCACCTTGGGGTCGGACAGCCGCGCGGCGAGAGCGGATGAGGCTTGGCGGATCACGAGTTCCTCGCCGCGAAGCTCCGGAGTCGGCACGCCTTCGAGCAGGGCGTATGCGACTCGCGACCGTTCACGGATCTGGCCGAGCGCCTTCGCCCAGATCTCGTGCAAGGAGTCCGTCGTGTCAGCCCGCGCGCTGACCGGTTCGGGCGCATCGACGGGTTCGGGCGCGGGGACGGCCGCGCTCTCGGGAGCTGGTTCGTCTGGCTTTTCTCCTGCCGGTTCCGATGTCGCACGCGGTGGCCAAGGGTCTGTTTCGGGCTCCTGCCGCTGCGCGGGCGGCTGTGCCCGCGGCGTTGGTTTCGGTGTTTCAGGCTCTGGCTCAGCTCGCTCAGAACGGGCCAGGGAGCCCGGCTCTGCCGCGCGCCGCCGCGCCGGGGATGGTTCGACGGCGGCGGGCAGGGGAGAGCCCCGTTCGAGCCGTTCGAGTCTGGCGATGAGCGCGTCGGAGTCCGTCTGCGGCAAAAGCATCCGGGCGAACACCACTTCCAACAGGAGCCTCGGCGAGGTCGCGCCGCGCATCTCGGTGACGCCGGTGTGCAACGTCTGGGCGCATCTGGCGAGGGTGCCTGGGCCGAAGCTGCGCGCCTGCTCGTGACGCTGCGGCCAGGCGTCCGCAGGCGCGTCGACGAGCCCCTGCTCCAACGCGCCGGGGACCGTTTGGACGAGGATGAGGTCCCGGAGCCGGTCGAGGAGATCGACTGCGAAACGTCTGGGGTCGCCACCTGCGCTGACGCACTGGTCCACCGCGGTGAACACGGCCGCGCCGTCGCCTGCGGCGAGGGCCGCCACAGCGCTGTCGATGAGCGCGGCGTTCGTGACCCCCAGCAGGCCCACCGCGTCCGCGTACGTGACCGTCGCGTTCTCCGCGCCCGCCATGAGCTGGTCGAGGATCGAGAGCGCGTCCCTCGGCGAGCCCCCGGAAGCGCGGATGACGAGCGGATACACGTCCGGCTCCACGGCCACCTGCTCGGCATGCGCCACATTGGCCAAAAGCTCGCGCAGCGTTTTCGGCGGCAGCAGGCGGAACGGGTAGTGGTGGGTGCGCGAGCGGATAGTCGGCAGGACCTTTTCCGGCTCGGTGGTCGCGAACACGAAAATCAGATGCGGGGGAGGCTCTTCGACGATCTTGAGCAGCGCGTTGAAGCCCGCTGTGGTGACCATGTGCGCCTCGTCGATGATGAACACGCGCTTGGCGGAGCGGGCCGGAGCGTAGAACGCGCGGTCGCGCAGGTCCCTCGTGTCGTCCACGCCGCCATGGCTGGCGGCGTCCAACTCGATGACGTCGATGGAGCCGGGGCCGCCTTCGGCGAGGGCCCGGCACGATTCGCAGACCCCGCAAGGATTCGCTGTCGGCCCTTTTTCGCAGTTCACCGAACGGGCGAGGATGCGGGCGAGGGACGTCTTCCCGCAACCCCTCGGGCCGGAGAACAAATACGCGTGGCCGAGCCTGCCCGCTTCGAGCGCGACGCTCAGGGGTTTGGTGACGTGCTCCTGCCCCAGGACCTGGTCGAGCCGTTCCGGCCGGTATCTTCGGTACAACGCCACCCGCTTAGCTTACCCAGCGCCGCCGACGCCCCTCCGACCAGGAGGACGACCAAAAACGCGATCGGATACCAGGCCGCCTTGCACTGGCCGGCTGCTCCGAGCGGGGGTGAAGAGGGCTGGATGAACACGCCGGTGGCGTAGCCGGGCAGCACGGGGGCGTTGGGCAGCTCGGGTTGGACGGAAGTCCACATGAACACCCACGCGGCAAGACAGAGGAAACCTGCCCCGGCGATCATGGAGCGCTCTCGCGCCGCCCGCGCGAAGAGCCACGCCGCGAGCGGGAAGAACCACACCCAGTGATGGCCCCACGAGAACGGGGAAACGGCGCAGCCGACGAGTCCGGCCATGACGACGGCGAGCAGTTCGTCGCCCGCGCGGTGGGCGAGCCAGGCCAGGGCCAGGCCGAGCGCGCCGAGCGCGGCGGCGAGCGAGAACCACGCCCAGTTCGGCGCGTAGGACACCGGGTCGGCCAACGACGGGGTCGCGGTGGGCGAGTAGAGCCGGTCCAGGACCCCGGCGATGGATTGGTTCGCCGGGGTCGGCCGAGGAGCGATCTTGCTGACATCGGCGACGCCTTTGGCCCAGTAATGCCGGGAAGCCGACGGCGCGACGGCGAATCCAGCGGCGACGCTCGCCGCGAACGTGCCGCAGGCCCACCCCGCCGCGCGCCATTGCCGGGTGATGAGCAAGTAGGGCAAGAAAATGAGCGATGTGAGTTTGACCCCGGCGGCGAGGCCGACGCCGAATCCCCGGCCGAACGACCCGGCTGGCCGCGCGAGGTCGAGGAGCACAGCGGCAAGGAGCACCAGGTTCACCTGCCCGTACCAGAGCGTGGAGCGCACTGGCTCCAGGGCTGTCGCGGCGGCGGCGAGGCCGAAGCCCGCGAGGAGGCAGCCGGGACGGCCGGCGAAGTTGCCCGCCCGCAAGCACCGGTAGGCCACCAGGACGAGCGCGACGCAGGAGAGCGCAAGCCACACGGTCCGCGCCGATTCGAAGGCGATACCGCTGAGCGGCAGGAACGCCACCGCCGCGAACGGGGGGTAGGTGAACCAGAAGTCGTCCATCACGGGCGCGCCGTACAAGGGCCGCGATTCGAGCACTGCCTTCGCCCCGCCCCGGTACACATCGAGGTCCACGCCGTTCTCCAACAGGCCCCAGTATTCCCCGTGCAACGGGATGAGGCGGTTCTGCGCCCACACGGCCAGGGCTCCGAGCGCCAGCGCGGCGGCGACTGCCGCCGGCTTCGTTCCCCGGCGGGTCACGCCGGGGTCTTCTGGCGCAGGTGGCGCCAACTGCAGAAGAGGATCGCGAGATAGGCGTACAGGTACCAGGCCCCGAGCGCGTTTCGCAGCCAGATCGGGCCGTGCTGCAGCCAGAACACGCCAATCGACGCGGGCTCCGCGGACTTGTTGAAACTCAGCGAGGTCTGGTTGTTCGGCCACACGAACACCCACAGGCAGAGGGCTGTCGCCGCGAGCGCCCAGGCGGGCGCGGGACGGTTCCCGGGCGTTGCGTCTGCGTCCGGCAGCGCCTTCGCGACGAGCCACACGGCCAGCGGGGCGACCCAGACCCAGTGATGGCTCCAGGCGATCGGCGAGACCACGCAGGCGACCAGCCCGACCAGGATCACAGCGAGGACGCGCTCCGAGCGGCGGTACGCGTAGGCCCCGAGCAGGAGCCCGGCTCCCCCCAACACCAAGGCGAGGGCGTAGAACAGGGCTTTGGGCGCGTCATGCGGAGCCCATATCCTGGCGAGCGTGCCTTCGACTGCTTGGTTCGACGGCCAGGCGAGGGGGCCGACGCGAGTGGTCTGCCCCACGCTGGTCCAGAATTTCGCCGAGTCGTGGGGGATGACGACGAAGCCCAGCAGGACAGTGCCGGCGAACGTCGCGACTGCTGTCGCCGCCGCGCGCCATTGCCGGGTGAGCAGCAGGTAGGGGACGAAGACCAACGGGGTGAGTTTGAGCCCGGCGGCGAGGCCGACGCCGAAACCTTGCCAGCGCCCCGGCGCGCCGGGGCGGGACCGACTGGGGCACAGGTCGAGGAAGACCAAAGCCATGAGCACGATGTTGAGCTGCCCGAACCACAGCGTGGACTGGACCGGTTCGAGGCTGATGGCGCCGATGGAGAAGGCGATGCTCGTGAAGACCAGCGCGCCGTCTCTGCGGACGCCGCCTTTGTTCTCGAGCGCGCATTCCAGGGTTCGGGCGATGACCAGGGCGAGGGCGAGGACTGAGATGAGCAAGTGCAGCGTCTCGCCGGTGAGCCGGGGGAACACTGCCATGGGGACGAAGACGAGGACGGCGAACGGGGGATAGGTGAATCCGAGTTCCGGATTATGGGCCACCGCCCGGTCGTAGAGGGATTCGCCGCCGAGGACGACTTGGGCTGCCGCCCGGTAGACGTTGTAGTCGACGCCGCCGCAGCCGTGGATGATCGCCGTTTCGGGCGGCAGCAGCAATTGCACCGCGAAGGCGAGCGCGGCAGCCCCGAGCGCCATCCAGATCAGGGCTTTCGGCGTCGTTCGGGCGCTCATGCCCGCGCTCCTGCCGCGCGCGGTTGCGATGCGGGCTCTTCGGCCGCCGCCGTCCGCGTGCCCCGCAGCCAGATCGCGACGCCCGCCACGATGGCCGCGTAGGCCCACACGTACCAGCCGCTGGCGATGTGGTGGTACCACGGGGAGCCTGGGTCGAGGACGTGGTAGAAGATTCCGGGGACCACGCGCGGCTCCTCAGGCGTGCTGGGGGGCTTGTGCCAGGGCCAGGCGAACGCCCATGCGCCGATCGCCGCGGCTGCGGCGGCCCAACGGGCCCACCGTGTGTCCTTCGCCGCGCGCGCATGGGCCGAATGGCCGATGAGCCACGCCGCGAGCGGTGCGAACCAGACCCAGTGGTGTCCCCAGGTGAAAGGCGAGGCGACGCAGGATGTGAGCCCCACGAGCAGCAGCGCGAGCGTCTTTTCGCCCCCCGCGCGCGCCGACCGGGCGAGCAGGAGGCCCAGAGCGGTCACTGCCGCCGCCAGGACTGGCCAGAGCCACCCTGGGCTGTGGCCGGGGTGCCACACTCTGGCCAGGAAGCCGTTGAGCGACTGGTTCGCCGGATGGGAAAGCTCGCCGATGTGGCTGGTGTCGCGAACGGCGTGGAACCAGTATTGGGCGCTGTCCCGCGGCAGCAGCATCCATGAGACCGCCACGGTGCCCGCGAACGTCGCGAGCGCCGTCGCCGCCGTCCGCCATTGCCGGGTGAGCAGCAAATAGGGCACGAAGATCAGCGGGATGAGTTTGATCCCCGCCGCCAGCCCGACCCCTGCGCCGCGCAGCTGCCAGCCCCGTCCCGCGCCGTCCTCGGGCTCCGGGCGGGAAAGGTCCAGGAAGATCAGCGTCATGAGCAGGATGTTGATCTGCCCGTACCAGAGCGTGGTGCGCACAGGTTCGAGCGCGGTCGCCGCCGCGGCCAGCCCCAGGCTCGTCGCCCAGAGCTTCGCGCCTGACCGGAAACCGGTCAGGCGCAGGGTCCGGCCGATCACCAGGGCGAGCAACAGGAAACAAAGGACAGACCAGGTGAACCCGCCGATCGCCGGGGGCAGAACCGTGAACGGGGTGAAGCACAGCGCCGCGAACGGCGGGGATGTGAAGAAGCCGTCCTCGCCGACCGGCGTCGTGTACAAAGGCAGTCCGTCCAACGCGGTGCGGGCCCCGTCCGAATAGATGAGAAAGTCCCGGCTGTTCGTGATGAAGCCGGGGTGCAGCAGGTCGAACGGGAGCAGCGCGCTTTGCCCCGCCAACGCCAAAGCGCCCACCAGGACCGAGGCCCACATCAGCCCCGACGGGGTTGGCCTGCCCGATCCTCCGGGGACGCTGCGGTCATCTCTGGCGGTCATCCAAGGCAGGGTACCGCAGGAGCCGCCGCACGCCTATCAGGATCACAAGGCACAGCACCAGATACCAGGAGTGGGCGATGGGGCTGATGAAGCCCGGCAAGCGATCCCAGTAGCAAATGCCCACGTTGAGATGGATGACTGGCAGCACTCCCGGCGGTTCGCGGTGGCTCTGGGTCCAGATGAAGAGCGCCGCCACGAGCGCCGCCGCGGCCAGCACCCACCGGGACCGCCCCTTGGCCGCCGCGGCGCCCCTTGCCCCGAGCCAGACGGCAAAGGGCGCGAACCACACCCAGTGGTGGGTCCAGGAGATCGGCGAGACCGCGCAGCCGGTGAAACCGACAAGCAGTATCGCCACGAAGCGTTCGCCTGAGCGGTCCACTGCGCGCGCGCAGGCCAGACCGCCCACGGCCAGCGCCAACTGGACGACATGCACGAGCAGGCCCGGTGCGGGCGAGGGCTCCCAGATCCGGGCGAGCACCCCGGCCGCGGATTGGTTGTCCAGATGCGAGGTGAACGCCTGGATCGGCCCGACCTGTCCGCCCGCGCCCCAGAAGACTCTCGAATCGCCGGGGAAGACGAGCCACCCGGCCACGGCAGTCCCGGCGAACACCAGCACAGCGGTTTTCGCGGCTCGCCACTGCCGGGTGATGAGCAGGTACGGCACGAAGATCAGCGGCGTGAGTTTGATGCCCGCGGCGAGCCCGACGCCGAAGCCGCGCAGCTTCGCGCCTTCTGGCCGGACCAGATCGAGCACGACAAGGCCCATGAGGAGGATGTTCACCTGGCCGTACCACAAGGTGGCGCGGATCGGTTCCAGGTCTGCGGCCGCGACGGCGAGCAGCGCGCTGAGCGCCGCGAGCGCGCCGCCGCCGCGCAGGCCCGCCGCCTCCACGGCGCGCCGCAGCACCAGGGCCAGCACAACGACCGAGATGGCGAGCCAGACGATTTGGGCGAGCAGGAACGGGTGGACCCAGCTGATCGGGAGGAACAGCAGAGCCGAGAACGGCGTGTAGATGAACCAGAGCGCGGTTTGGTGCGCCAGGCCCGCCCAGGTCGCCGGTTTGTCGTAGAGCGCTTGGCCGTGCCAGCCCATGTCCGCGCCGTTCTGGTAGGCGACCAGGTCGGTGCCGTTTTGCAGCAGTCCCCACCACGGCGTCTGGTAGGGGATGAGCGCGTGCTGCGCCCAAAGGGCGAGCAGGGCCAGGGCGGCCGCGGCCGCAACGGCCCGCCACCAGACGTTCGCGCCCGCGGCGGGGGTTGTGGCTTCAGTCATGGCTGACGAGGGTAGCGGACCCAGGCGCGCGGGCGCCGCTCCTGGTGAAGATGCGGTCCACCGGCCTGGGCTCCTGGCTTCAAAAAACACGCGAGCCCGCCAGGGCCGCTTTTCCAGACGGAGAGCGTTGTCCTATGCCGTCTCCCCAGGCGGCTCTGGGCAGCCGGGCCCTACCCGGAGTCTTTCTGGGCGAGTTTCTGTGCCGCGGCGAGCAGGACGCAGGTGCTCGCCGCCTCGATCGCGTCGCTCAGATCCGGTTCGGGGAGGAGCGACGGGGCGATTCTGATGTTCGTGTCCTCGGGATCGACGCGGTACGGGAACGTCGCCCCGGCGGGGGTGAGGGCGACTCCGGCCTCTTTCGCGAGGCGCACGACTTCCCGAGCTGTGCCGGGCAGCACGTTGAGGCTCACGAAGTACCCGCCTCGCGGTTCGGTCCATGAGGCGACTTTGGACGCCCCGAGCCGTTCTTCGAGGATTTTGAGGGCGAGGGCGAATTTCGGGGCGAGCAGCGCCTTGTGCCGCCGCATGTGCGCCCGGACCCCTGCCGCGTCGCGGAAAAAGAGCACATGGCGCAGCTGGTTGAGCTTGTCGGGGCCGATAGAGCGTTTGCCCGCGTGGGCGAGATGCCAGTCGAGGTTCGCTGTGGAGGCGGCGAAGAAGCTCACGCCCGCCCCGGCGAAGGTGATCTTGGAAGTCGAGGCGAAGATCAGCGGACGGTTGGGGTGGCCCGCCTCCTCGGCCCAGGCGAGGAAGGGGCGCCCGGTCGGCGGGTCGCCGACGACCGGGTGCAACGCGTAGGCGTTGTCGAGGACCAGGCGGAAGTCGGGCGCGGCCGCGGGCAGGGCGAGCAGCGCGCGGATCGTCTGTTCGCTGATGACCTGTCCGGTGGGGTTCGAGTAGGTCGGCACGAGCCACATCCCCTTGATGGCCCGGTCGTGCGCGATGAGCTCGGCCACCTGGCCGACGTCCGGGCCGTCGGCCAGCATGGCGACGGGAACGAGTTCGAAGCCGAGGTCTTCGGTGACGGCGAAGTGCCGGTCGTAGCCGGGGGCGGGGCAGAGGAACTTGCGTTTCGGCTCGCTTGCCCAGGGCGCGTCGCCGTCGACCGGGGTGTGCAGCAGCGACTCCACGATCAAAGTGTGCATGAGCTCCAGGGAGGAGTTGTTGTTCGCGATCAGATTCGCCGGAGGGACTTCCAGCAGTTCGGCGAAGATCTCACGCAGCTCCCGAAGCCCGAGCAGCCCGCCGTAGTTGCGGCAGTCGATCCCGTCGGCGTCCCGGTGTTCTCCTGCCGGAAGGGTCAACAGGTCGGCGGAAAGATCGAGCTGGGCCGCGGAGGGCACGCCCCGTGTGATGTCGAGCGAGAGGCCTTTGGCCGCCAATTCGGCGTATTGCGATCGCAGACCTGCGAGTTCGGCGGCGATTTCTGCCGAGCTGAGCGAGCTGTAAGGCAGACCAGCGGTCATCGTTTTCCGGCACCTCGTTCTATGTCTGCGCTGGGGTTTCGTCGGCTGGTTGTTCTCTTCGCGCCGCTGGCTTGTTTTTCTTGGCTGAGCCGCGTTGCTTTCTTCGCTGCGCCGGTTCGCGGCTTGCGTCGCGAAGAGAGCAGGGGACCCCGCGCACCCGCCAGAGCCCGTTGACCCTTGCTGCCTTCCGGCCCTGGGGGGGTTCACAGGATGGTCGCCGCACGGGGTCCTGAAAAGGAGTTTACACGCAGTGGCGCCGGGGAGCGCAATCCGGTGCGGCGGCTGGTCTCGGTCCGGTGCGGGCTGGGCGAACGGATTCGTCTCTGCGGTGAACGTCCGCTATACTCCTCGGCGGAGGATTCGCCTAGTGGCCTATGGCGCTCGCCTGGAACGCGGGTTGGGTTAACAGCCCTCAGGGGTTCAAATCCCCTATCCTCCGCAGTAGCGGCTCCCGTCCCTGATCAGGGACGGGAGCCGACTCTTTTCCGCTGGTCGGCAAGTCCGTGATCATGCCCCTTTGAGCACATTTTGAGCACACTTCTCCCGAGTCATCGCAGCGCTCACCGCCTCGGCCACCGCGTCCAGATCCGCGTCAAACAAATCTGCGTACACCTTCAGCGTCATCGCGGGATCGTGTCCGAGCATCCGAGCCAGAGCAAGGATGTTCGCCCCGTTCGACACGGCGATGCTGGCAGCTGTGTGGCGCAGGTCGTGCGGAGTCACCCTCGGCAGCCCCGCGCGTCGGAGAGCCCCGTCGAACCAGCCGGACTCCGCGTACGGGCGCTTCAAGAATCCGCCGCCACGAGCTGGGAACACCAAATCGTCCCGCTTCTTCCCCTCGCATTGCCGAGCCAGGTCGTCGAGGAGGAACGGTGGGATCGGAACCCACCTGTCCTCGTGGCCCTTCGGCGTGCCGACCACGATCTGTCCGCCGCCGAGCTGAACCGCATTCCTTCGGATATGCACGCGACGGCGAAGGAAATCGCAGTCTCCGACTTGCAGGCCCACGGTCTCTCCCCAGCGCGGCCCCATCGTCCCGAGTAGCAGGACCAGCGTGCGGTGGCCTTTCGACTCGTCCGCGAGGCTGTGAAGCTGATCGGTTGAGAAATATGTCCGAGGTTTGCGGACTTTCCTCGGCAGCCCGTCGATCCCGCGAGCCGGATTGCTCGCAAGCCGACGAGACTTCACCGCCAGATCGAGCACACCGGCGAGGGTCTGATGCGCTCGCAGCACCGATGTCGCGGAGAGGTTTTGCGTACGCAGGCGGGCGATCCATCTCTCCACATCGACCTGCTCGACATCGGAGATCCGCACAGCGCCCCACTCGGGCTCGACTCGCGCCCTCCAAGCGCTCTCCACGGGGCGCCACGCCGAAGGCTTCAACGTCGCCTCCTTATGCGTGAGCCAGCCCTCCGCTACAGAAGAGACCGTCACCCGTCCGAGCGCGGGCGCGATGTACGAGCCGGTGGCCTTCTTGACCTCCACCTCGTTCGCGAACGCGTTCGCGTCTCGTTTGGTCGTGAAGCCGCGCTTCGTCGTCTGCTTCCGATCAGGCTTGCGGTACCGGACCAGCCAAAGCTTTTCGCCGAGAGACGTGGTGTAGGGCTCAACGGTCGCCATCTTGCCCCCGCCCCCACCAGATCGGGGAGACCCGGTAACGCCAAGCGCGGACCTCGGCCTCAGCCCGCTTCCCCTTGTCCTCCAAGGGCTTCAGCGGGCTTTGCGCTGTGATCCACCGCCACGCCTGGACTGCGGTGGCTTTCGCCCCGGTCAGCTCTACCTCGGCTTCCATGTCTTCGGCGTGGGGGATCAACAGGGTCGCGGGGCTCACCCCGAGGGCGTCGGCAGCGGCGACCAGTAGATCGACAGTGATCCTCGTGCCGCCGTTCTCTATAGCCGAGTAGGACGGGACTGACAGGGGCACGCCCCGTTCGGTCAGCATGCGCACCACGTCCACCTGGGAAAGCTCGGCCTGTTTGCGGTAGCGGACGAGGTTGCGGGCCACAGCCCGCGACGACGGTCCTGGCCTGGCTGTAGGCGGCATGCGCGTAGTTTAACAGTATCCATAGTAAATAAATCTATACCATAGAAATTTAGGATAAACCATAGTATGATGGAAGTATGAAACTAGAGAAACAAAAAGCCCCGCACCTGGGGCGACGACCAGAAGCAGACCTCGTGGACGACCTCGGCCTCTCCCAATGGCTCGGCATCAGCACGGGAACGCTCGAACAATGGCGGTTCCAAGGGCTCGGGCCGCGATTCGTGAAGCTCGGCGGGGCGAAGCGAGGCCCCGTCCGATACCTCACCGCCGAGGTGGACGCCTGGCTTCACGGCCAAACTCGTGCGCAAACCGGAGCCGAAGGGAGGAGCGCGGCATGATCCAACATCTCCACGGGCCAGACTGCCCCTGCTCCTCAGCGTTCAACGCGCTCACGCGGGCAGGGGTCGAGTTCGAGGGCATCCCACCCCAAGAGGCCGCGATCCTCCTCGCGGGACGGGAAACACCGACAGGAGGAGAGGCGGCATGACCGATCATCAACAGCTCGCATCATACCTGACCGAGCATCTCGCGAACCTCGACCAACTTCGCACCGAACTCAGCCTAGCTCAGAACGAATTAGACCTCGCCCGGAGCGAAGCCGAGAACATTCTCGGTGACGCTCAGCGCCGCGCGAACGAGATAATCACCGATGCCGGGTCGGACTTCAACGAAGTAGCGGAGAAGTACCGTGTCGCAATAAGAGAAGCCGTGAACTTGGTTCAGCCCTCCGTTCTGACAACACTCGGACACACTGCGCCGAAGAACGTGAAACTCCCGAAGTCAGTCACAGCCCCGGATATCTCCTCCGAGGCCGCGTAACCCGACGCCAACACCCCCCGCACAGAGAAGCCCCCGTCTATTCGAGACGGGGGCTTCTTACTTTCCGCTACACCACGGCGCCACCACGGAGCCATTCTCAATTCTACATCTTGATAGACGACAACGGGCGAGTTCGGCAAAACCCCTGGTCAGAATTTTTTGAGCATTTCCCCCGTGCCGGGAAGGCGCGGCTGGTTGATGTTCTGATGTGGAATGAGCGCGGCCCGATTTCGGGAGAGGACGCGGCTCGTGAGCGTGCGTGATGAGCATGGCCGGAAGCAGCCCTGAGAGCGCCGCCGAGGCGCTGAAACCCGAAACAGGTAGTGGGCTGAAACTGTTCTTCGCGGCTCTGAGAGGATGACAGGGCCCGTTTCGGGATGACGCGAGTGGGTGGAGTGTGACGCGGAGTGCTGGGCATTTTGATAATAATCCCAGTTCAATGGATGTTTTCAGGGTGAGAGTGGAGTGGAGTGCCGAAGAGCCGTCCCCCTCCCCGGATGAGGCTCAGCGTCTACGTCTCCTTATATAAAAACATATTTCAATACTTATAAGTACTTAATACTAGTATTTATGTATCATGAGCTGCGTATATACCGGAAAGGATTGATGCCGATGAATCTTTTTTGACGCTGCGTTCGCTTTGGAGAGCAACCCCCGGCACTCCACTCCACTCTCACCCTGAAAACATCATCTGATCTGCCCAAACAGGCGATGTAAGCCGCACTCCGCGCCACACTCCACCCCCTCACAACGCTTGCGCGCCCCGGCGCGGTGAATCCAGCGGCGAGAATTTCGTCCCACCGAAGCACGGAGTACCGCATCTGTAATTCCCATATTAACGAATTCCCGTGTAATTCTCGTATTAACACTTTCAACATTCGAGTTTCTGCACGCGCAGAGTTTTTCCGCTATATTCGACGCATGCACAAGAACACATCTCAGAATTCAACAACCGGCACCCGTGAACCCGAGGAGTACGCAGGCGTGGGCTATGTCGCCGCGCTTTACCAGTTTCACCCCGGAAAAGTGTTGTACCAGATCAAGGTAGGACGCTTACCCGCGCTCGCTGTCATAGGAGGAAACGGACGTCTCACCGCATACGCGATCAAACTCGCGGACGCCGAGCACCTCTGGGGCACCGCCCCAAAACACTTCCCCTCCGACAATGCCAAGAACGCGGCCTGACCAAAAGAAAAACCCCCGTGCGACCGGGGGCTTCCAGAGAAAGATATTAAAAGTGACTACAAACAACTATGACGGTTGCACATCAAGTGTAGCACCTACGCGTGTGCTTGTTCCGATAACGTGGGAGCACGACTCCACGGCTGACCCCAATGAGGACGTCCTGTTCGAGGCCGTCTTCCACACCGGGCTTCCGCTATTAGAACGGTTGCGGTTGATGGCGCGCGGGTATCAGGCGTGTTCGCCGTGGGGCGCGTTGGCGAAGGCGTTGTGCGTGGCCGCGTGCGACGGCGCGAAGACCAGCGTCCTCACCGGCACCGGGGTCCGTACTCAGCCATTGAACTTGATGGTGGGGTTCGTCGCGCCCAGTGGTATCGGGAAGGGGCAGGCGATGGGGTTGCCGTTGGTGTTCCACGACCCGATGTTGACGGTGGTGCGGGACACCCCCGCCTCCGGCGAGGCCCTGATCCATTTCTTCTTCGAGGAAACCCAAGACGAGGACGGGAAGAGGCTGGTGCAGCGCCACGACATGCCGGTGTGGGCGGATTGGCCGGAGATCGACCATTTCGCGGCGAAGACGAGCGGGAAGGGCTCGACGTTGGAGTCCACGCTCCGCAGCGTGTTCTCCGGGGAGTCCTTCGGTGACAAGAGCCTCTCGCGGCAGAAGGACGGGTTCGGGATGACGGTGGAGGCGGGCACCTACCGCTGCGTCGCCACCGTGGGCGTGCAGCCGAAGAGGGCCGCTCCGCTGCTGCGGGACGGTGGCGGGGGGACGCTTCAACGTTTGTTGTGGATGGCGGTGGATGACCCCGACGCCCCGGACCCGTCCGATATCCCGGCTATCCGCGCGGAGCTGGCGCAGAGCATGGGCCTCCCGCATGTGCCGCCGACGCCGCCGACGATCCAGGTGAACGGCCCGAAGCATGTGACGGTGGACGCGGCGGTGTCCTTGGACATCATGACCAACCGCACGTCCGCGCTGCGGCTCAGCCTCAACCCTGATGACACGCACCGCGACAACCTGCGTGTGCGTATCGCCGCGATCTACGCCGGATGGGTCGCAGGCCCCAACGCGCACGCGGTCATCGACCTCGCGGCGTGGGACTGGGCGGACGCCGTGCTCGAACACTCAAACAGGGTCCGCCACGGCATCACGAAGGAAACAGAGAAAGAGGATCGGGATCAGGCGGCGAAACGCGGCATGCTCGCGGGGATCTCGCGCACGAACGCCGAAGAATATCTCGAAGCCTCGCACGAAACCCGAATCGAGAACAACGTCAAGAAAATCACCGCGATTCTACAGGGCGGTGGGCGCACGAAACGAGAGATCAGGAACAGTCTTGACAACCCCCGAAGGAAATATCTGGACGAGGCGTTGGAGCGGGCTGTCGAATCAGGCGAGGTGGTCGAGGATTTCGCGAAACAATATTTTGCGCGCGACCCGAAAACCGGCAATCTCTACGACCCGACCAACAAATATCGCCCCGCCCCGCAACCTGCTGTTGCCGTTCCGGCCCAGCCCCAGGTTTACGGGCCGTTCGATCCTTCCGCTCTACCGCCCGCTCAGCGCTTGCTCGGGGTCGTCTCGTGAAGGATGTGACGCGATGAGCGAGATCGAGACGACGAAGCGTTTCCTGGCCGAGGTTTTGTCCTCGGCGGGCCGGATGAGCGAGGACGAGATCACTGCGGCGCACGAGGAGTTCACGGACATGCTCGTCACCGCCGCGACCATCCGCTTGTGGCGGGATGGTCGGGCCCGGTTCGAGTGGGATCGCGAAGCCCAGTGTCTGGTCGTCCACGCCGTCACGACCACTCAGGGCGCGGCGTAATGGGCGCCAGCGTCATGGACAGCGCTACGTTGATCGTCTAAGCCTGCCAAGCTGTGTAAGGTTCTTCGCGTCGAGGGAGCAGGTCCGAGAATGACTCACCGATCTGTCCCGCGTGGTTGATCACCACGTTGAGGTAGGCCGTGCCGTCCTTCCCGAAACCCAGCTCCGGGTAACCGAACACCACGAGCGGGTAGCTCGTGAAATCGACCTTCTCAGCCAGCTCCTGATCGGTGAAGCGGAGAGTGGCCCAGATGTCGCACTCCTCCCAGCGTTCTCGATCTCTGCTAGCTTTGCCGAACATGCTGACAGGCACTCGCGTAGCCACTTTCTGATACACGCCCCAGTAATCAACCCCATGCCGCGTGACCGGCCTCAACGGCGGCTCGCGGTACCAAGAGTCAACCTCCATCACCACGGGCCTTGCGAGCTTCACTGACAAGTTAGGCCTCGGCAACGAGTCCTTGGCGAGTTCTCGCGCCAGCGTCGGAATATCACCGAGGCCGTAGAAGAACTCGTGCCACTTGAACTCCGATCCGCCAATGTCCACGGTGAAGAGGTTCGACCGATCCAAGCCGTAGAACACTAGAAGTGCGTCCAGCATTGACGGAAGGTGAAGGAAGTGCCTGTCCTCTTCTGAGACGGCTACGGGGGCCTGAGAGGAATCCTGCCCCTGTGGCGGCAACGCGCTTTCGGCGAATTCGCTGGAGACTTTCAACGACCAGTTCTCTGAGCGCCTCTCTAGCTTTTCGCCAGCAACGATAACGAGCCCTTTGAACACGTCTTCCGCGTCGAACACGCAGTCGGTCTTGTGCTCGCCCTCGTACTGATCGTCCGCGTGAGTCCAGATTCCATTGATGAATCGAACCTCTTCTGGCGCTTCGTTCACGCTTGGCTTCGGTTCTGGTTCAAGACGCACCGCGCGCATGCAGTTCATGCAGCTGTACATGGATTCCGGCTTGTGGGTCGTGTACGCCTTCGACGCTTTCACCGGCCACCACCCGTCATCGCGCAGCTCTCTTGCCATGCGCATAGTGAGCAGTTTCCGCAGAACATCATCGCCCTCGAACATCTTCACCAGACTTGGCTCGCTGCCCGTCTCGCTCGCCTGGTCTAAGGCTTCGATCAGCGAGGGGAACACATCGCGCGGATGTTTGCTTGCCGCTTCGGGCTCGTCGTCTGAAAGCTCGGTGCTCGCGAACGCGAAGACATGGCATTCGGTTGCTTCATCCCATGATATAGATCCATCGTCACGGGCTCGGGACAGCTCTTCCACAACATCGAGCGTGGTTTTCCCCTGTTCTACTGCCATGTCATGGACCCGTCGCGTCCACTCGCCTCCGTCAGCGAATCTGAATTTGATCGGCAGCAGGCACAGAGTGTCGAACCACACCTCTGGTGGAATCCTGCCCAGACCAGGACGGGGCGGCGGGCGGCGAGAAATCTGCTGAGCAGCCAGAAGATAGTCCCATACCGGATAGCAGGGCGGGTCGGCGTTCTTGACCCACTCGACCAGCTTTTGAGTCTGATCTTCGACAGACCGCTTCTTGTTGGGCCGTCTGACACCTTTCCTCTTACTGGCCACAGAAGAGACCCCCCGATCTCGGTTCCTGAACATGGGCCTTCTTCCTAAAACCCATGTTAGGCGAGTCATTCACCACGAGTATGCACATGGCCTTTCCTCGGACATCACACAATCACTGCCGAGCTGAGGATACCCCACGAGGAGGATGCGTCCAGCTGGTCGTGGTGACTCCATTGCACACCTCTGGCACAAGCTCTTCCGCCGTGTTGACCTGGTTGTCAGGGTCGGACGCGCTTACTTGATCCCTTGCGCCGGTCGCGCCGCCTGATCTCGTTCCACGTCGGCTTGTGCGACGATGTGCCGATGGCTGATGTTCTCTCCATCGTGCGGCTGAGGAAGGATTGGCGTGGCTGGCTGCGCGAGCTGTGGTTCCCAGCGAAGCTGCTGACGGGATATCTGGCGGTCACGACCTCCGTGACGTTGGTCTTGCTGTTCTTCGCGTGGCTCCTCGGCGGCGATGCACGTTACGGGGATCACGCGAAGACCGATGCCGCCGATGTCATCAGCTGGGTTTTGATCGCTCTCATTTTCGCGCGGCTGATCCCGACCGCGCTGCGGATGGTGCCCGTCATTTTGGTCGTCGTCCTCGCGGTCTATAACGTCACCGAGCCCGACCGTAAGCTCAGTATCGGGCGGAAACGGTACGGGGCGGTGCTCACCTCCTTGAAGTGGGTGGTACTCGCGCTGGTGACATTGGCGGTCAGACGCATGGTGGAAGCGCTCATCACGACGCACGCCCATGATCACGACCAGTATCCGGTGAAGCTGTTCGTGGATGTTGGCGGAATCGTCTTCATCGCGTTGATGATTGGGATCGTCGGGAAGGCTTCGAGCGTCAATCGAGATTTCGCGCTCGTCACGCCCGAGGAGAAATGGGCAGGAGTGATGCGGAGCATGAGCCTCATCGACCCATATCTCAAACCTCCGGTGCTCCGTTTGCTGAGATTGGCGCCCAGGTCGGTGCTGAGGCTACGGCGGACCACGCTCAACCTCACGAGCAACCAGGTGGGGTTCGCGTCGATCCTCGCTGTCGTGCTGCTCTGGCTGCCCTTGACTGTCGTCATATGGGCGTTCCTGTGGGCGCTCATCCCCTGAGCCAGTTGGTCCTGCGCTGCCTCGATCTCTCCTCATCGTTCCGCCCATTGGGTCGCGCCAGGCGCACGAAAGCCCCTTGGCGTGACCGTGAAATCGCTGTAAGCTTCGCGGCAGGCAGAACGATGCCGCATCCGTGCGGCAAAGTTGGAGGATCACATGCTGCACGACTTCACCACCTTGGTTGAACACCGTCCCGCTCTTCTGGAAAGCGGCGGGAGCCGCCTGCCTGCTCGGGAACTTCTGGTCCTTCACTGCGGACCTGCGGGCTAAATGGATTCAAGCCAAAGCGATGGGCTGATCGAGAGAACCCGTCAAGCCCGCATAAGTCTCAATCGGTGTTGACCTCCACGGGTGAGGCTGTCAGCGGGTGATGGTGTGGGGGAAGGCCGCTGTGACGGCGGGGTCTTCTCCTTCTTTGCGGAATGTCGCGTTGCAGTTCGCCGAACCCCACGCGCTGTCGCGGTTCTCGCTCGCCCGGTACAAGGTCATCTCGACCCCGCTCTCGGTGACTCCTTGGCGGCTCGGCTGGTCGCCGCTGTTCGGGTAGCGGCTCTCCTCCCAGCCCAGTTCGAGCCATGCGCTGCGCACGAGGTCGGTGATGTCGCGGGATTCCGGGTCGGTTCGGTTGTTGTTCATGAGGTAGAAGCTTGCGGAGAGGAGCGGCGGGTAGTCCTTGCTCGTCTGCGTCTCCGGGTGCACGACGGATGTGTTCACCGGCCATTCGGGCGGGTTGCTTTGGCTCCAGTACCAGCCTTCGGGGAGCTTTTGGAGGGTCTGCCGGTAAAACTCTAGGCAGGCATGTGCCGCCGCCGCCTCGTCGGGCAGTGTCGTCTTCATGCGGTACGGCGGGGTCCACGGGGTGGTTGGGGCGCTGGAGCTGCGGTTGTCGAGCATCGCTTTCTCGCCCGCGCTCATGATCGCGAGGCCGAGCGCCAGTGTGAGGACCAGGGTCGCCCAGCCGTACCCGGCCCACCGCAATGCGGGCCTCCCCTTGTGGTTGGCGACGATGAAGCCTGCGGTCGCGACGAGGAAGGCGAGCAGCCACCCGCCCCCGATAGTCGCGTCCGCGAACGCCACCCATGACAAGTCGCACGGCCCCGAGGATGGGCACCCGTCGGCGGCCATCGCGGAGATGCCGATGATGAACAGCTCGTACGCCCCCACGGGGAGCATGAGCGCGACCATCAGGAGCCAGAGCGGCCAAGCCCACCCCGGTGAGGGCCTTACGGCAGGCGAATCGCTCATTGGTCCGTGACCTTACCGCGCCGTCCACTTCGATAGCGCTGCGCCGCGACAACGAGGAGGACGCTGCCAGTGGTGATGAGCAGTGCCCGCCAGTAGCCGTAGAGCAGCTGGAATTCCTGTGTCGCGAGCATGAAGGAGGTGAAGGCGATGAAGAACGGGTAGTTGTGCCACGACCACATCCGCAGCGCGGCGCCTCCCCTTATGCCTGGACGGCCCAAGAGGATTTCGCGAGGTGTTCGCTTCGTAGTGCCAGGCTCTGGGGCGTTGCGGGCCGCTGTCCACGCGAACGTGGCACAGGCGCAGGCCAAGAGGAGCACGCCCGCCCAAAGTTGTGGCCCGTTTCGCTCGATGACGATGCTCCCCGCCGCGTACACGGCCACGTATGCCGCTAGGAACGAGACCACGCTCCACCAGGGAGCCTTGGTGCCGTCGCTCATGCCGACAGTATGCCAGCCGCCCCGACATTGCCATACCGTTCGTGCCATTCGGTCGCCGTGCTGAGCAGTTTGAACCGCTGGGGCCATTCACCCGCTTGGAGCGCCATGAGCCGTGTGGTTGTGACCTCTAAACGGGTTGGGACGCCCGCGCACATGGCACCGGCTAATGCGAGCGCGACCGTGGTGACCCTGTATTTGGGCTCCTCTTTCCTCATGGGATCGGGAGGTGTGACGAGTTCCGGATAGAGGCGGCGGACCTCCTGCGCGAGACTCTCGTGGCCTTTCGCTCCGAATTTCGCCGCCCCGCAAAGCGTCTTCTGGACGGTTAGCAGCGACACTTCGGCCACTGGGATGTCCGCGTGGTCGAGCTGTCGGACTATCTCGAAGAACAGCGCTGAGCGGCGGCCCCCGCTCGGATCACGGCTCATGTCGAACCACACGTTCTTCGCCATCACAACGAGCGCAGGAGGATTCACGCTGATCGCTTCGACCAGGCGCCGCGCGTGCTCCACATGGCGCCGCATGTTCTCCCTCGGCCCGTGGTGGCCGTGGATCGCGTCGCTATGCACGAGGGAGCATCTCGGCACAACACCGTCCGCGACACGAGCCGTGCTCACCGCCTGCACAGTCACATCCAACGCGAGCACTGATGTGGCCACCTATACCTCGCCCTGGATCTTCGGCTTCGTGGCCGATTTTGTCTCCGGTTTGGGCGTTGGCTTTGACCGCTGGGAGGTCTCGCCAGGCGACTCGGGCTCTGGGTCTGGGTCGAGGAGGCCGCGCCGTATCGCCTCTTGCCGCACGGCTTCTTGCAGTTCCGCATCGCTCATCGTGGCCGCGTTCGCGGTCGGCGCGTTCGTCTCCGGTTTGTCGAAGTCCAAGTCCTCGTGCAACCCCGTGGCTGTGCTCGCAGGTTGTTTGCCGAGCCATTCGTCGCTGGCCGGGTCGTATTGCTCCATCCCTGGTTTCACCGCGCCGTGCTCGTCGGTCAAGGCGACGGTCGGGGTGTTGGCGACCTCGGACAAGTCGCCTGTGCGCCATGCTGGTGAGGTGGCTTTGATCCCGACGCGAGGCATGATCCACGGCACGGATGCTGAAATCGGTTCCCAACGTTCCCACAACGCACGCACCTCTTCGGTGGGCGGTCGCACGTCGCTATCGGCGTTCGGGTCGAGCGACGTGGTGCCTGGGCTCCAGCCGTAGAACGATTGGAATTCGACAACCTTGCCGCTCTCGCGCTCAACGGTGAGGCCGCGTCCTGGTTTTCCTTTCAGTCGTGCGCCGATCATCGCAGCGCGGCCCTTGGTCTCAGCGGTGAACGCGTCCGATTCGAGGGTGATCTCGCTCGGAGAGCCCAAGCTGATCGTCAGACCCAGGTTCTCCTGCCACGCGCCTGGCACCGCGCCGTCGCCGGTCTTACGGATCGTCTGCGAAAGGAGCACGACGTGGACTCTCGCTTCTCGACCGACGCGCAAGATCAAGTCCACATCGCGGAGGAAGGCGTCGCTCTTCTTATATGCGGTGCGGAACGCCACGTCCACAGCACCCCACTCATCGAGCAGGAGGAGGATCGGGGGGAAGGCGAACGCCGCAGTGTCGCCGCGCTGTTTCGCCTCGGCAGCCTGCGTGTTCCTCCGCTCCATCTCGACCCGCACGCGCCGCACCATCACCGCAACTTGGGCCACGTCGTCGCCTCCGGTGACCATCGCGACACCAGGCAGGTCGCGCATCGTGGCGAAGTCCGACACTTTGCCCGAGCCGATGAAACAGGTCCAACCAGTGACCCGAAACTGTTCGATAGTGGTCCGTGCCCAAGCGGATTTGCCGCCGCCTGTGCTGCTCGCGACGAGCACATGCGGATATTTCTTGACCGGGTAGCGGAGGACGTTGCCCCTGGCGTCGGGGCCGAGCGTCCACGCCGCGTCCTGGTAACGATTAATGGCGTCGGCCCGGTCCCGCACCACCGCCTTGGGCGGCTCCGGGGCAATCGCGAGCGGGAACGAGGATGGCGCGTCGTCGAACCGCAAAACGATATTGCCCCTCGCGTCATCAACAACGGAGAGGTTCGTGGCATCGACGCCAGCGGCGCGGAATAGGTTCTTGAGCTGATCGAGCTTGGTGCCCCAGTTCTTCGCGGCGCTATCGCCTGGGCGGTGAGCTACACGCAATCTCAACCCGTCACCCGCGACTTTCACACCGATGATCGTCGGCACGTTCACCGTAGTGACGCGGCGTGTTCCGAAACTGAATTGGCCGCGCCACGGGTCGTCGCGCGTGCTCGACATTGTTACCCCAGCAGCTTCACAGAGCTTCGCCCAGTTCGTGCGCAGGCGCCCGATAAAGGCCCCGTACCGCTTCATCATGTCTGTGTACAACTCTCCTGCGAGTTCCGTTTGTTTCGAGAACGAATCGTTGTTCGCAAGTGCGGGATTCTTCAGCAACATCACTTCATGCGCGGGAACGACCCGTTCTCGCGAACCAGCAGGGGGCAAAAAAGCGACAGGCGTTTTGAGCTTGAAGTGCTCGACAACCAGAGGCTTCGAGCTGTCGTTCCCGCCTGAAAATTTCGTTTGCGCGCGTCCGTACTCTTGCTTCTCCCAGTCCGCTGCGGCCTTGTGCTGTAGCTCGATCTGGCGTTGCTGCTCACGCCGACGCGCTTCTTCGGCGCGGGCTTCCAGTTCAGGCGCGCGAGCCTCGGCCCGCGCGCGTTCCCTGACCTCGCTCTCACGTCGGATGCGTGCGAGTCGAGCGGATTCTTCGCTGCCGAGTGTCATGCGTCGCCACGCGACTTTGCCCACCGCGTTTAATAGCTCACCCATTGGTCACCACTCCTGATCAGACCCGTGTGCAGTGCTTGGGAGATGACTCAACCATTCTTCCTCGGGCTCCGCAGCGGGCACTGCTGGTGTTGGCGCAGGCGTTGCCAGGGGCGGCGCGTAAGTCGAGTAAGCGGGTTGGACCGGCGTGTGCGCGACGTGCTGCTCATTTGCTTTCGCAACTGCGGCTTGCGCCATCGCCTTCACCGCGACGGTGATCCACGCTCCGACCATCGCCAGGGATGCCACGAATCCGAGGAGGCCGAAGACTACGCCAACGCCAGACTTATGCGTTGCCCCACTGAGCAGAAGCAACACGAACCAGATGCCGGTGGCAGCCCATGCGTGCCGCTTCGTGATGCCGTTGGAGAACAATCCGAGGCTTTTCACGGGCTGCGGATATGTCCCGTACTGGGCGCGTGCAGGGTATTGCGGCGGTGCGATTACCCCGTTGCTCGGGGCCTGCGCGTACTGCTGCGGCGTGAAGCCGTTGTTCGGATTCGTCATCTCATGCCTCGCTTTCGATGTTCGCGGCACGGGCACGAAGCGATTTCACGAGCCGAGCCGCGAGAACGATGAGCCCGACAACACCGAGAGTGATGAACACTGTCAGCTCGGTGCTCGGCCCCGGTCCTGTGCGCGGCGCGAAGAGTTCGTCGCGGTGCTGCGAAAGGGCGTTGATTTCGCTGTTCAAGTTGTCAACGTGAGCCCAGAGTTCGTTGAGGTTGCAAGCCTGCGACGCCGCGTCAGTCGAGCAGACATCAACGGGCGCTCCGAAATCGCAGACCGCTGCTTCGGGCGGGCACGGGCGCTGCGGCACGAATTCTTCGCACATGCCGGTGATTTCACAGCCGTCTGCCGCAATCGGCGGCACCGGGGTGGGGATCGGGGGGAGAGGGGATGTTGTCGGAGACATAGATTCACACACCTACTAGTTCGAGGGGTTGGTGGCCCCAGTTGGTTCGGGTGTGTGTGGTGTAGTCCGAACTTCGTTCGGGCTAATCCCCAGGATACTATAAATATGCCGCCCTGTCAAGTTTTATTCATGACGAACAGGATAAACTTACTCACGACATGGAAAATATGCGGTAATTCGCCCAACTCTCGCCATCTCGGCCCCGTAACGTCGCGTCGAGCGCGTCCGCCCAGATCACGGCGGATATATCGGCCCGATCCGTAACGACCCTCGTAGTGAGGCCCGTAGCGGTGCTCGTAACAACCCTCGTAAGGCTCCCCGTAATAGAGTTCGTAACGAGGCCCGTAATGTGGCGGCAGGCTCGGCGATGCTCATAAAACACGCTGATAGAACTAGTTATTTTAAGTCGAGGACGCTCCCCGGAGGGCGCTGATCGAAGGCTCAGCCCGTAACGGGACTGAACCGTCCGGAAGGAGCCCGTCAGGACGGGTCCGTAATCAGGGCTAGGTGCGGCGAGACCAGTCAGGAACAGCTATGGCATGATCCGAAAATGTCAGGATCACCACGGCTACCAGCCGTGCAGCGCAGAGGAGTTCAGCTATGCCGCAGTACAAGTCGGTGACAGTGAACGATAGTTCGTTGGACTACGAGATCGACAGGGAGTCGGAGCGTCAGGGCCGTGACGGCTGGCGCATCGAATCCGTGACCAAGGAGAGCGACCGCAAGGCGCGCATCCAGTTCGTCAAAGACTGACGCCGCCCGGACGCAGATGTCACGGTGCCGTGCACTCTTTGACTGCGTTCTCCGCAGCCTCGGCAGCACCTCTCTCTCAACCCTTCGCGACAGCGCTCAGAAATTTAGATGCCGATCCTTTCGCGAAGGGCTTGCGTCATCCGTCTGATCTGTCTCCGCAACGCTTCGACGAAGAAGCTGCACGAGTCTCAGCGAGACCACGCCCTGGCTTGTGATCGCATCGGCGTGTGTTGCGACTCCACGAAAATCACGTTAGCAATTTTGACGCGCACCGCGTTCCGCGACAGTGAAAAATTGTCGCGAGCTGTCTTCGCATTCCCGTTCGCGGCGATCTTCGCGTGATGCCCGCAGAAGGTCGCGACAGTTCGCGCGCAACCTCGTGCGCGCTCCCGACGCGCAGTGACATGACAATCCCGACAGCATCCGCGAAACCGTTCGGAGCTACAGCGGTGACACTTGTGCGGACGACGCGTGCGATTGGCTCGCGTCAGGTTTCGGAGTCGTCGGGCGAAGAGTGGATCAGCCCCCGCGCTTCTGGTCTTGCGGTGGTTCGTCCAAGACCGAGACAAGTCGCGACAGCGGGACGTCAAGCGCGCGGGCGATCTTGACTAAGTGCCGGATCGTGTGATTCGTCTGGGCCATCTCGTACCGGTGCAGCGTTGCCTTCGCGATGCCAGTGTGCGAGACCAAATCAGTGAGGCTGTAACCCTTGGCGACGCGGGCTCGCTGGAGCTCGTGACCCAGGACGCGCAGGTCGATCCCGTCATCGTCCTCTTCACTTGACATCCGATCAGAAGAACAGCGAAACTCAGTCAGGGCATACTCACAGATGAGTACGTTTGGGCGTCGAGAGGCGCACCACACCACCACGCACACCACCACATCGCAAGGGAGCCACCGCCATGGCGCAACCGAAGAAGCAGTATCAGACTTTGAACGTGACGAGCGGGGTCTTCGCCTCGCTCGACGACGAGATAGCGAGGGTCGCGACCAGGGAGGGCAAAGCCGGGTGGCGTTTGGACTCGGTGACCAAAGAGAGCAAAGGTCAGGCTCGCGTCCAGTTCACGCGGGAGGCGTGAATGCTGTCGCGGCGAACTCTCGCTTTTGCTGTTTCGGCAGTCGCCGCGATCCTCACCCCTGTGCCCGCCGCTGAGGCGACACCGTATGGGAATTTCGCGCAGCCGGTGCCTGGAGCGACGATCACGGTGCCGCACAACAACAGCGACACTCAGTCGCGGTGCACCCTCGGCCCCTACGTCAGCATCGGTGACGGTCGGATCGGGGCGTTGACGGCGGGGCATTGCGGCGCGGATGGGGACGAGGTTGATTGGAACGGTCGGAAGGTCGGGATGCTCTACCACCCGGTGTATGTGAAGGACGCGAACGGTGTGACGTTGCGGGATTTCGCGGTGATCATCCCGACTGTGAGCGCGCCGTTCAACAACCCGGACATCATGGCTTCGAAGCCCGTCGCGTCCTTCTACACGACGCAGGAACTCTCGCAGCTCCTCGCAGCTGGACAGCCCGTGAACGTGTGCACCTACGGAGCTACCACTGGTTTACGCTGCGGAGCCCTCACCGGGTCCAGCACCAGCACGGAGAAAGTGATCGCGCATTTCCCCTCGGACCACGGCGACTCCGGTGGCCCGGTGTGGATCGACACCCCCACCGGCACCTGGGTCGTCGGGATTCTCACCGCCGTCCCCAACAGCGACCCGTCCAGCAGCATCGTCGTCCCCATCGAAGACCCCGCCACCACCTACCAGGTGAAAGTCACCGTCCACCGCGCATGACCGAGATATGATCATGGCTGAGGACGGCGACTCGCTTCGCGCAGGAAGACGACGAGGCAAATTCTTGCAGCAGGGAACCAGCGGCCCCTTTCGCGCGTCTAAGCTATTGAGGGGTTACGAGAAGAGAAGGAACCGACGACACCATGACCACCCTCGACGCCTCGTTCTGCGGGGTGCGCCGTGTCTGACTCTGGTGGTTTCTCGCTGGACACCGAGGAGTCGGAGTCTGTGTGCCATGCTGTGCTCAAGTCGCTCGGCGAGCGGCACCAGCTCTTGGCGGACAAGATCGCGGACACATCGGATTTCGAGGGCGCCCCGGACGAGGCGGGACGCAGGGCGCAGGAGTTGGCGCGTTCTGCGAAGGCCCGCCTGGAGGAGCTGCGCCTTGGTGGTGCGGCCCGCACCGTGAGCACGGTCAGGAATGTTTTCTCGGGAGTGGCGTTGGTGCGGGAGACTGATTTCGAGGCCGAGTACGGGTTGAAGTCGGCTGGCACGCGGATCGGCGGGGCGGGCGCGTGAAAACGGAGACGCTGGAGGTTCCGGACGCGGGTCGGCGCGACCCCCGCGAGATGGCGGTGTGGGACGGCGCGGAAGAAGGCTCCGCACGGGTGGAGGAGATCGCGACGATCTTCCGGCTCGGGTTCGTCTCGTTCAAGCATCCGAAGGCATCGGGGTCGGTGCAGCTCTCCGGCACCCCGCCCCTGGTGCGCCTGGGCAATGGCGGTTCGAGGGTCTTCCGCAGCCAAGAGCCGTTGCTCGCTGTCTCGGGCTTCCCCCGCGAGTTCGGCGAGTGCATGGAATGGGCGGTGGCGAAGGCGGCGGAACGCTACGACCTCTACGAGCGATTGGCGGACGACCCCTACATGGAGCCTGCGGACGCGGCCGAGGCCAGCGGCTTCGACCTGGAGGCCCCGAGCGGTTGCCGAACATTGCCGGGGCGTGTTGACTTCCTGGAGAAGGCGAAACGGGCGGTTGACGGCGATGCCAGCGCTCAGGCGTTTTTGAAGCGCCATAGCGAGCGGGTCGCGCACGTGGAGGTGATGGCCGAGACCGGGGCGGGCGCGATGTCCGTGACAATTGATGGGCGGGATCTGCCGGTGTCGATGACCTCGGCGCGGTATTCGGAGGCGGCGAAGCTGGCGTGTTGGGGGTTGCGGGCGGCGGGCATCGAGGCGCAGAAATGGGCGAACCAGCTCGCGCGGGAGCTGGCGGACGCGACCGCTGGTGTCGGGGAGGCGCTGCCCGAGGACGAGCGCACAGAGGTCGATTTCACGCGGGGGCTGCCGGATTGGCCCGACGAGATGGCCGAGGACTTCGAACTGGTCAAAGAGTTCCTCATGGACATCCAGTTCACGAAACATGATTTCGTGACCGAGCAGAAGCAGCGTAACGAGGAGCGCGAGCGCCAGAGACTGGAGGCCGACGCTGATTTGGAGCGCCGCAAAGCCGCCGCCCTGGACGAGCTGCGGATGCGAGGGAAGCTCGGGTGAGCGAGATCGGGTCGCGCCCCTACCCGGAGCCGTGGGGCGAGGTGCAGAAGCTGGTCGCGGAGCCGGTGTGGCTCGGGGTTGATGAGGTCGAGCTGCAAGCTCTCGCCCAAACCGCGCGGGCGGTGGCGGATTTGGAGCGCGCGAGCGGCGACGAGATCCACTCCCACGCGGGCCGCTTGGAGGACAACCACGCCGGGGGCGGTTTGGACGCGGGGCCGGAGGCGCTGCGCCGGGACTCGTTGGCGTTGCATGTGCATGCTGAGCGCTGCGAGAAGACGGCGGCGATCCTGGACGAGGCTGCGCGGGAGATCCGTGAGACGAAGGTCGAGCTGAGCGTCCTGGGCGCGTACGCGCAGGCCGAGCAAGAGTCCTGGGACGTGCTGCTCAAGCAGACCGCGAACTCCCGCTGGGTGCAGAAACTGGCCGCGAAGAGCCTCGCGAAAGCCCAGGCAGCCGCGAAGGCGAGAGCGGACAAGGCCGAGGCGTTCTTCGCGGTGAAGATCCGCGAGCACGACGAGCTGCACGCCGAAGAGATCACGGTCGGGCACGTGGACCTGGACGAGGTTCAGGGCGCCTCCGCGCCGTCCGCGAGGCACGCCGCAGTCGAAGCCGCACAGGCTCCGGTGATTCAGGCCCAGCCTGTCGAGACAGAGGAAGAGCGGCAGGCGGCTGTCGCGGGGGACGCGTTCGAGCACCACGAGAACGCGTGGCCCCAGCAAGACGCGCACCGGCAAGCTCATCACGAATGGCCCCCGGACTTCGGGGCCGCGCACGATTCCTCTGCCGCGACCTCGGCCCAATCGGGCTCTGCGGTCCTCGACCACGACACGGAAGCGGGTGTGACGGAGGCGCAGTCCGCGACCGACTTCGCCGTGCCCGACGACGTGACGAACGTGGATTTGCAGGAGTCGAGCGACACCGCGACGATGGGCGCAGCCGGGTCGCTCACCGGCCAAGCGATGGGCCTGGCAAACGCGGAGGAACAGTACCGATCCCCGAACGCGCACGGCTACCACGGCGACGACGGGTTCTTCGGAGACCGCCGAGCCGACGCGCTGCCGATGGATGTGGAGAGCCGGTTGGCCCGATTGGCGTTCTGGCTGAAAGAGCAGGAGGACTTGTTCGCCTCGCAGGGGTTGGCGGTGGGCGGTGTGCCGCGTTACGCCCTCGCCGCGCACATTGACGACCAACTCCAAGAGCACGTCTACCTCTACACGAACATCGGCCCCGGCATTGTCGCGAAACCCGTGCCGCTCGGGGTGTGGCCAGCGTGGGATCTGGTCGTGGACCCGCAGAACCGGGACCGGGCCGTCTTGGTGCGGATGCTCGGGCACGCCGACCCCGTGCACGCCGCCCGTGAGCACTACCTGTGGCTGCGGGACAACTGGACCGCGCAAGGCGCCCGCTACCACCTCGCCGGTATCGCGACCACCCACACGCCGGAGGAGCCGGAGACGCTGCGCCGCCTCGTCCAACCCTTGAATGACCACATCTCCGACGCGGACGCGCCGTTCCTGGTGGAGGCGCGCGGCCCGCTGGTCGAGCCGGAGGGCGGGAGCATGCACCCCTTGCAGCACGTCGCCCCAGGACTGTATGTGGAGCTGGCGAAAGTGTTGGCGACCCCGTGGGCGGGAGAGGCGAGGCTGCAAGCGTTGGGCTGGGTCGCGAGCATTATCGAGGGCTCGATGGCCGAGGACCGCGCGCCGTTCGCGGATATCGTCGCCGCGATCCGCGAGCGGCCCCCGATCACCCCGGAGATGTTCAACGCTGTGTGGGCGGACGGCGCGCAGGTCCACACCCAGACCACGGTCAACCTCGCGCACGCCATGGACAAGCCCCTGGCGCAACGCGGACAGTCCGACTTCTTCGGGTACCTCCTCTACCACCGCGCCCTTGTAGGGTTGGTCGCCCTGAACCATTGGCGGCTGTCCACAGCCCGCCCCGACTGTGCCTTCGTCACCGATATCGCGTATTTGGCGGCGAAGGCGAACCAGGAAGACCCCGCGTTCGCCGCGCACATCACCACGCTGCTCCCCGACACGGAACGAAGCTGGTGGAGGAAGGACCAAAGTTCGTGAATCTTCTTACGCTGCCCGTTGCTTGCTCCTCCAAGCCGATCCGAGGCTGGCGACTTGCGGTTGTCTGCGGCCTGATTGTGTCGGAGGTCTTTTCCGCTGGGTGTTCTCGTGGTGAAGGAGGGAGCGCTGTGAGTGCGCCCAAGCCAGAAACGTCACCTTCTGCCTCTGAGCCTGCTGGCCCGTTCTTCAGCGGGCGTGTGGTGAACTGGTCTGTTGGATCCCCGACGGTGAAGCTCAAGACGGGAGACACGGTTGCTTTCACGTGGATGGACGTGTCTTTGAAATTCACGTTGAACAGCTTCACCCAAGAGCTGGGGACGAGAGACCCGAAGCATCCTGGGACTTTGACAGTGCGCGTCGGCAAGGATTGGGCTGCGGCCATCACGGTGGAGATCGTGAAGAACGAGTCCACTTACAGGCCCTTCGACCCGAAAAAAGGGATGCCGCCTTTGGGGTACACGGATAACGACTGGTTCAGACGCCCGCAGTTGCAGGTTCGGGCGGATCATCACGGCGAGTTCAAGAGTGGCAGCGACAACTGGGATAACCTATGGACGAGTTATGGCGGCACCGGGTTGCGGGACGCGTTGAAGCCTGCGGCACAGGACCAGCGCCCGAAAACCATTGCTGTCAAGGAGTACTTCGATCTGAAGCCCGAGAGGGAGGAGGACTCCCAGACAGTCGAGTTGTACACGAACCCGCGCTTGCAGCTTGTGCTGTGGAGCCCGAACCTTCGAGGGCTGCCAGGTGTGGACGAAATCCATGCGTCAGAGGTCATCGCCGCTGAATGGAGTATCCAACGCTAGACGTCAAATTCGAAGAAGCTGTAGAAGAGCGTTTAACAAAGACATGCTCAACTCGACTCCAAGCAGAAACACCAGAAACCCCAATGAGCGGCATCACACCTGAGCGTCCATACTGGACACAACAACCATCGCGGAGAGGAACCTGAACTATGGTCGACGTCGAGATCACGAAGGAGGAGGCAGCCCTCATCCTCCACGACTTCAACACAGCGCTGAAAGACTTGAATCAACTACTGAAAGACGAGGCTACGCACCTCGCGGAGATGCCTGGTGTCGGGGACGCGTTCGGGTCCGGAGTGGACGGGAAAGCCCAGCTGGATGTCGTGAAGAAGTCCGGGGGGACGTTCAAGCAGTACGTCCAAGACACCATCGACAAGGTGACCGAGCTGCGCGACAAGGCCAAGGCACGCTTCGACGCGCTGTTCGGCACGGACTTCGACAGCGCCATCGACATCAGCAAGCTCGACCCCAACCTCGGCAACCAAGGCCACCTCACAGGATTCTGATGCACAACCCCACGAGAAACACCATCGCCATCTCGCTCGCATTGAGCGCTCTCCTCGCCGCAGGGTGCCAACGCGGAGGGGCAACCAGCCCGACAGCGGCTGGCGATGGGAATTCCACGCCCGCATCGGTGTCGAGCACGGCGGCACCGCAGAATCTCGTCACCCCAGAGAATGCGGGCAAACCGGTCTTGCAGCTCAAGTTCGGGGAATCGGTGAGTTTTCAGAAGGGCGGCTCCACGCTCGTCTTCACGCCCAAGAGCCTGGTGAAAGCCGATGGTGTGCCAACAGATTTGTCGGACTCCAGTAAGGAGGGGGATTGCGGTGTCTGGTGGGTGTTGTCGTTCGAAGTCGTCATCGACGCGCAGCCCCACGCCACATGGACAGACTGGTACGCCGATGTCGGGGGATTAGATGTCTTTCAGAAGGGCAGATACAAAGGCGAGTACGACCATCTGCCAGTCGCCAATTACGGCACGGCGAACACCTGGCTCGAAGGAAGCCTTCAAGCGGTGAGCGACCAGTCGAAGCAGCCGGACAAGCCGTTCCACCGGGTGATCGACACGAAGCAGTACTTCGGGGCCTGCACGGACACGTCGCACCACCAGCCGAGCGGACTCGACCCCCTCGGAGCCGATCTGTCCATTAAAGAAGTTCGCCAAGGCGAGTATGAGACGGTGATTGCGAGGTGGTTGCTATGACCCGCCAAACGCCGAATTGTTTCCCTAGAGTTTCCGCGATCTGACGAGGAGTCCTGTTCATGAGCGAGAAGAACTATATGGCCGATCCGGCCAGCGATTTCGTTGAAAACCTTCAGATCGGTGGGAGCTTGCAACCGGACGTGATCTCCGTGCAGGCCGCGAAGGTGTTCCAGCAGGCCGGTGGGCGTTTGGCCGAGATCACCGACGCCCTGCGGGTCGCGGTGGCGAAACGGCATTGGGTCGGCAAACTCGGCGACGCCACCCGCGACGAGACCGAGGGCTTGGCGCGGACCTCGAAGACTGCGGGCGAGACCGTGCAGGAGTACGGGCAGAGCGTGCAGTCGGTCGCGGAGTCCGCGACAACGGCGAAGTCGGTGTGCGACCAGAACAGCCAATGCACGCCGGGAACCTCCCCGATGGCTCAGGTGAAAGCCGTCGCAAGAGCGTTGCAGAACCACTACGGCGAACCGGGCCAGAAGACTGTCGAAGACTTGCAATACCCCGGCCGCACTCCCGACGCACCGACAGAGGATCGGGGCGAGTCCCCGGACAGCGTGGGCGGGGCACAGCCTCAGCCGTCCTCTGGCGGCGGCGGTTCGTCGTCGGGCGGGGCCGAGCCCGCCGAGCCGGTGGCCGCGAAACCCCAAGCGCAAGACGACGCGGCCAGCGGGCAGCAGCAGGAGGCCCAGCCCGAGGGCAAGCCTTCCGGCGAGAGCGCCGGGGCGGGCGGCGGCTCGGGCGGTGGTGCTGGTTCTGGTGATGGCGGCAAAGGAGCGGGGTCGGGTGCTGGGGGCGGCGCCCCGTCGGGTGGATCGCCCGCTGGGGGCACGCCTTCGTCGGGTGCTGGTTTCGATCCTTCGGAAGCGGGGGCCACGCACGCGATGAGCGCGGGCGACCCGGCGTTCGGCTCTTCGTCTGGCAGCTCGGGCCTCGGGGGCGGTGGCGTGGGAACGTTGGGCGGGGATCATGAGCGGTCTTTGTCGGCGAAGACCGGGCCAGCCGGTTACGCGGCA
>JGI2924J29684_1078190_pt1 | contig 34952 bp, 34 predicted proteins | sample BenlonsequencITS_FD_29684 | JGI IMG/M metagenome (IMG submission 29684)
GATTGAGAAACGCCCTTGTCGCCGGGGATGATGACTGAAATGAACGGACGGCCAGCCCGATCCTTCTGCAAGTTCGTGATTGTTGGGACGTTAGGTGAATTGGCTGTAGCTGTGCTAAATTTCAAGGCCCTTATCCTCTTCTCGTTCAAACGGGTTATAAACCGTTACGTTCCCATAGACCTGTCCACTGTTTAAGTCCTCCGTCCAAATGATACCACAGCCGGTTTTCCACGCACTGTTTACGATCATTGCATCCCAGAAAGAAATCCCGTATCTTTGTTGAATCTTAATGGCCTCCAGAACATCACCGGCATCTGGAATATGATGGTTCCATGCACTCAGATCAGCGATAATCTGTGACGCTGTTCCGGACGACAAGGGTATGGATACTTTTTTTGTCATTGTTACATAAAGCTCTTGCAAAACTTGTATACTGACGCATCCCCTGTAGTTTTCCCAAAGGTCGGTTATTAACTTCCGGGCCAGTTTTTGTTTAATACCATTTCCCTTGTCGTAAGCGTACACAAAAACATTAGTATCAACGAATTGTCGTTCCTCATCTGCGCTCATGCAGTTCCTCCCTGTTCCATGATGCTTTTCCTTCGCCTATTAAGTCAAAACCTTTTTCCATGATCTCCATCTGATTAGCTTTTGCTTTTTTATACTTATCATCTCTAGCTACAATATCTTCTAAATGGCGTGACAATAATCCGGATACTGAAGTGTTTTTTTCCACAGCTATGTGCTTGACTTTTTTCAGTATTTCCTTAGGAATGGATAGAGTAATATTCTGGTGTTCCACTTCTACCACCTCCACATAATTAAGTATATCACGCAAATGAGTGAAAAGCAACGGAACAACTACCAGCTTTTGTTCTGCCGGTTTCGATTTATTCAATGGTTCATTAATAAGCCGTTATGTTCAACATGGCAACTTCAAGATCAAAATGGCCAGACTCAATGTTCTGTCGCAAGGTTCCACTATCTTTGTGCAAGTATCGGCTGGAGTATCTTGGGTATATAGGAAAAAAGGAATATAATCAATTAACGTCAGCATTGCTTACGGGCAGGTAAAGCACAATTGTACAGCCACCTTCGGGAAGATTACGAAACTCTGTGGTTCCCCTGTGCGTCTTGATGATCTGCCGGACTATGGTGAGGCCCAGACCGTGGTTTTCCAGCCGGGCAGAGCTTTTCGGATGATTCAGATTGTTAAGCATCTCCTGCGTAAAACCAACGCCGTTGTCGGAAACGGAAAGAGAACAATTGCCCAAGCCTTTTTCCAGAGTGACCTTAATATCGCATCCATTTGGGTTGTGCCGAATACTGTTAGCAATCAAATTGTAGACCGTCCGCCTCAAAAGCTCTTCATCGCCGCTGACCATCGCGTTTTGAGCATTTTCGCTGATCGTAATGTCGACAGAATAGCTGTCGGAAAGCCCGCTGTTTAAAAAATCAGCTGCGACTACGCGCAAGAGCGGTGCCAGTGCAACGGAATCTTGCCGAAGCGGCTGCATGTCGTATTCGAGTTTGGAAGCCAGGTTTAAGTCGCTTACCAGCGTTTTGATCCGTTCGCTCTGCCTGCGGATGATGCCCGCTTGTTCCCGCTTGGATTGCGGCAGCTCGGGGTCGTCCTCAAGCTGACTTGAATAGCCCATCACGAGGGACAGCGGCGTACGGATATCGTGGGACACACCGGCAATCCATGTCGTGCGGGCGTTGTCCCGCTTATTTAGAGCGGCTTCCTGTTTTGTCAGCCGGGCCGAAGTTTTATTGATTCCGGCAGCAAGGTCGCCAAGAAGGCCACGGGTGGAGAGCTCTACGAGGCGTTTTTCGGCCATGTCCTCAATGCCCTTGGCCAGCGGTTTCAGGGAACGGAACAGCCGCAGGCCAAAAAGCAGCGCGAGCAGAACGGCAGCTACGCCGTTTAGGATGAGAACGGCCGGAAACCAGACAAGGGCCTTGTCCATTACCTTCTGCGGCGTTTCGATATTGTGCTTCCAAACACTGTCCCTGGCGCCGCCCAATACGAAAAGACCGTCCGGATGCCGCCAGACATGGACTGGATAGTCATTCAAGTACCAGCGGGTAAAACCGGCCACATCCGAAACAGAGTACTTCAACGGTACGTCGCCTGGCAGATTCTCGCTCCAGATCACATTGCCGTCATCGCTCAGCAGCATCGCCCATTGATATTGTCTTTCAATCTCATTTTTTACGAATTCGGAAAGCGTGTAAATGCCGTCAGACTTGGTCAGGCCATCAGCAAGCTGTGAAACGCTGTAGTCCTTCTGTGCTATTTTGCTCGCCTGAACTATCCATGCTGTCAGCAACGCGAAATTGATGATAAGTAGAATAATTGCAATTACGGCGGCCGAGAGCACATAGCGGGACAGGATTTTCATCATGCTTTTCATTTGTCTTCTACCCCTGTCAGCTTATAGCCGAGGCCGCGCACGGTGACTAGATAACGCGGAGCCGAGGGCTCCGGTTCGATCTTCTCGCGCAGGCGGCGGATGTGTACCATCAATGTATTCTCATAACCATAGAGGTTGTTCCCCCACGCCGCGCGGCATAAGCTGTCACCGGTTACGATTTTTCCCCGGTTCTCATATAGTTTCTCAAGCAAAGTAAATTCCTTAGCGGTAAATGTAAACAGGCCGGCTTTTGCTGATACCGTTCCGCTGTTTAAGTCTATTTCCGTTTCGCCCAGGCGGAAGACCGGCTTTTCCGTTCGTCTGAGAATGACCGGGAAATAGGCGCGGCTCAGTACTGCACGGAGTCTCAGAGTCAGTTCGCGCGGCAGAAATGGCTTCGTAATATAATCGTCCGCGCCAAGTCCCAGGCCGAGCAGGCGGTTTTCATCCTCGTCGCGTGCGGAAAGAAACAACACCGGAGCATCCGACATGGCGCGAAATTCGCGCATCAGTGAAAAACCGTCTCCGTCCGGCAGGGAGACATCCAAAATCACGCCGTCCGGCTTCTCCGATGCAAATAGCTGACGTGCCTCTTTGCAGTCGGCGGCGGAAATGACCTTCATAAAACCTTCCCGCCGCAGTATTTCACTTACCATCTTGCGCAGCTCAGGCTCGTCGTCCACGATCAGCAACTTGCAGTCAAAAATATCGTTCATTAATTGCTATTCCTTTCTCCATACTCAACACTACAACGATCATTATAGCGTAAATACAGGACAAATTGAGTGCTTACCCTCAAGTTTAAGGTAAATGTAAGCTTAAGTACAGGCTCATGTAAGGAGGCTCTGTTATGATGTTTCCAGTCTAGCGTAAAAGGGGGCATCAAAATGTCTGATATTATCACAACAACCGGCCTTTGCAAGCAGTACGGAAAGGTTCTGCGGGTTAAAGATCTGGATCTCTCGGTGCCGGAGGGCGTTGTCTACGGTTTTCTCGGGCCGAACGGCGCGGGTAAATCCACCACAATGAAAATGATACTAGGGCTTGCAAGGCCAACAGCCGGAACCATTACCGTGTTTGGCAGACAGGTTAACAACCGGAACAGGCTCGAAATCCTGAAGGATGTCGGGTCTTTGATCGAATCGCCCAGCTATTACGGGCACCTGACCGGAGCGGAAAACCTGCGGATTATCGGCACGCTTAAGGGCGTACCGGATAAGGACATCGGCAGGGTACTGCAAATCGTCCGCCTGGAAAATCAGAAAGAGAAAAAGGTGGGGCAGTATTCGATGGGCATGAAGCAGCGCCTTGGCCTCGCCTGCGCGCTTCTGGGAAATCCGAAGCTTTTGATTCTCGACGAGCCGACAAACGGCCTTGACCCAGCGGGTATCCAGGAAATGCGCGAGCTGATCTGCTCCCTGCCTCAGCAGTGCGGAATGACGGTTATGGTCTCGAGTCATCTGCTCAGCGAGATCGAGCAGATCGCCACCAATGTTGGAATCATCAGTAAAGGCGAGCTTGTTTTTCAGAATAGCCTGTCCACACTTCATGAAAGGAGCAGGCACAGCATCGCCGTCCGCACTCTAAATAACGAGGCGGCAGCCAAAATACTTGGCGAGCAGGGAATTTCCTGTCACGCGCAGGAAGATTATCTGCTGCTGCCGGAGCTTACCGATAACGAGCTTGCAAGGTATATTTCACGGCTTTTTGACAGACATATCGGCGTCGTGCGCATTGAAGAGCGGCGCAAAACCCTTGAGGATATATTCCTCGAACTGACCGGAACGGCGGTGAGTTTGTAATGAAAGCGCTTGCTATGGAATTTCAGAAAACGCGCCGCAGGAAAGTATGGCTGATCGTCGCCGCTCTGATTTTCGTGCAGATCCTTTGGGCGCTATGGGCGTTTCGAAATATGGATGCGCGCGACCTATCCCAGGGCTGGATGTATTGCCTGTACCAGTTTCCAATGCTCAACTCCATCATGATGCCGGTTATTGCAGCCGTGGTGGCGTCCCGGCTTTGCGATGTGGAACATAAGGGGCAGACGCTTAAACTCCTCGAAACAGTAATGCCGGCAGGAAAACTTTTTGACGCTAAATTTCAGTGCGGGGCTTTGTATATGCTCGTGACGGTGGTTTTGCAGGTTATTTTTATTGTGATCTCCGGATATACCAAAGGATTTGAAGGAGATGCGCCACTTGACAAGCTATTCTATTACCTGCTCTTCACCACGGCTGTAAATCTGACTGTTCTGCTCCTGCAGCAGGTGCTGTCCCTCCTTTTTGTCAACCAGATGGTACCTCTTACCGTGGGACTGATCGGTGGGTTTGCCGGTCTTTTTATCTTGTTCTTTCCTCAAAGCCTGGAAAGGCTTTTTCTCTGGGGATATTACGGTGTGCTGATGTTCGTCCGAATGGACTGGGACAAGACAACGCGCATCATCGATTTTTACTATGTTCCGATTGACTGGCTTGGCTTTATAACTTTAGCCGTTATGTTCTGCGCGATCTATATGATTGGTCGCACGCTGTTTGTGAGAAAGGAGATGTGAGCCATGTTTTTTCGAACACTTCGCGCCGAGAGGATGAAGCTGCGGCACAGCCCGGTCTGGCTCGCTTTTCTCATCCTTCCGGTTCTGCCCGCCGTTATGGGCACCTTCAACTATCTTCAAAACACCGGCATCCTGCAGGATCAGTGGTACAGCCTGTGGACGCAGCACACCCTGTTTACCTGCTATTTCTTTCTTCCCGCTATCATAGGCGTTTACTGCTCCTACCTGTGCCGTCTGGAGCATACGAACCAGAACTGGAATGCCGTCATGACGGTTCCCGTACCGGTTTCACACATCTATCTTTCAAAGCTTTTCGTGGCCTCCGTCATGGTGATTTTCACGCAGGCCTGGATCGGCGCGCTGTTTGTGATTTCCGGCAAGTTTTCAGGCCTGGCCGCTCCGATTCCGCCCGAGCTTCCGGAATGGCTTTTATACGGCGTTGTCGGCGGGATCGTCATCTGCGCTCTTCAGCTTTGCATCTCGCTTGTGATCCGCAGCTTTGCCGTGCCGGTGGGTATTGCACTGATCGGCGGCGTCGCAGGGATAGCGGCGCTCTCCAAGGGCTATGGAGCGCTGTATCCATATTCGCTTTTATGTCTCGGCATGCGGGCAAACAGTCCCGGAGGCCCGATGCAGTGCAGTATTGAGCAATTTGCTCTCAGTAGTCTTTTCTATCTGGCTGTCTGCATTGTGTTTGCTGTCTTATGGCTTAAAAAAAGGGATGTTGTGGCTGGATAAGAAAGCAATGGGGTTGCGACAGGAAGATGTGGCAAATGAATAAATTTAGAAATCAATATGCCGATATGCTTATGGGTATACTTGAAAGAAAGGATGGTACATGTGAAAACAATTAAACCGGTAGGTTGATTACTAGTGTTGGTATTGACATGATGAATTGCTTGTATTAACATGTTTTTGACAATTGAATGCTTAGTATAGTTGAGTGAGATGAGAAAATTTACCAGTTGAGACGACTCGGAGTTTTTGGGGTGAGAACCAGCTTCTTTTTGCTGGTTTTTTTTATTTTTAAGGAGGATATTCAAATGATTCTATTGATTGATAATTATGATTCATTTGTATACAACCTGTATCAATACTTCTCAGAGCTGGGGAGCGAGGTAGGTGTTTGGCGAAATGATCAAATAACAATAGATGATATAAAAGAGATTAAGCCGAAATGCATTGTCCTTTCTCCTGGGCCTTGTACTCCCGACGAGGCCGGGATATCCCTTGAAATAGTAAAACGTCTCGCGGGAAAGTATCCGATTTTGGGGGTATGTTTAGGGCACCAGACCATTGGACAGGTATTTGGCGGTAAAGTCATACGGGCGTATAGACCAATACATGGTAAAAAATCTACAGTTATACATGATGCAAGGGGCATCTACTCTGGGTTACCCAACCCCATGCCTGTAGCACGGTATCATTCTTTGATTATAGAAAAAGATAGCCTTCCGGGGTGTTTGGAAGTTACTGCCCATACCACTAGTGGGGAAATCATGGGGATACGGCACCGGTATTTGCCGGTAGAGGGAGTGCAGTTTCATCCCGAGTCTATCTTAACTACTTATGGCAAAAAACTATTATGCAATTACCTGCAAATGATTAAAGGAGGCATACATTATGCCGGTTAATTTACCCTTATATAAAAAACTACCTGCTCAGTTCGAATCCTTACATATTTTTGAAAATATAAAAGATTTACCGTACCCTTTTTTACTGGATACGGGTATGCTGGTTAATAATCTGGGGAGTCATTCGTTTATAGGTGCAGACCCTTTTTTGGTTATGAGTAGCAAAGGGAAGCATATCACTTTGATAGAAGCTGATAAAGCTACCACTTTATCCGGGTTACCTTTGGAAAAACTAAAGGAAATGCTGATAAGGTTCTCAATGCCGCCTCAAAATGGTATATTCCCTTTTAATGGGGGGGCTGTTGGCTTTTTTAGTTATGACCTGGGAAGGCACTTTGAAAAAATTCCTCAAAAGAGTGTAGACGATCTAAATACCCCTGACCTATTACTGGGGTTTTATGACACTGTGATAGCGGTTGATGTGCGTACAGGTGAAGCTACAATAATTTCTACAGGATTACCGGAACGAGGGGAAGCTGCTTTGGAGCGAGCTCGCACACGGCTTAAAAATATGGAAAATAAATTGCTAACTGGACCAAATAATTCTATTGGTAATAAATTATTCAATTACAACCCCGATAAACAGCCCGAACTGATTGCAAATTTTACACCCGATGAATACAGGAGAACAGTGCAGCGAGCTATAGATTATATTTATGCAGGTGACATCTTTCAGGTAAATATGACCCAGCGATTCTGTACAACTCAAACGGTTGACTCCTGGGAAATATACAAAAAGCTCAAAAAAATTAATCCTGCTCCATTTGCTGCGTTTTTATCCTTTGGCAGCATGGATATTATTTCTGCTTCACCGGAACGCTTTATTAAAGTTGATGGGAGACGGGTAGAAACATGCCCTATTAAAGGAACCAGGCCACGTGGTTGTACACCGGAAGAAGACGACCATTTGCGGCGGGAGTTGTGGGGCAGCGAAAAAGACCAGGCTGAGCTAATGATGATAGTAGACCTGGAGCGGAATGACCTGGGGCGAGTCTGTGAAATAGGCTCAATAAAAGTACCTGAACTCTTCAGGCTAGAGGAATATGCTACCGTTTTTCACTTGGTATCCACGGTAGAGGGTAGGTTATTGCCAGATAAAGATATTACTGATTTACTTACGGTATCCTTTCCTGGTGGATCAATCACCGGGGCGCCTAAAATAAGAGCCATGGAAATCATAGAGGAACTTGAACCGGTACGCCGTGGGGTTTACACGGGATCCATCGGGTATATTGGTTTTGACGGCAGGGTAGATCTGAATATAGTAATCCGAACTATAATAGCTACTAAAGGTAATTTATATTTTCAAGTGGGCGGGGGAATTACAGCAGATTCTGACCCGCATAAAGAATACTTAGAGACTTTGGACAAGGCAAGGGCGCTAGCCAGGTCCCTGGGGTTGGAAGCCTCTTTAGGGTGTTAGAACTTGTTCATAATATGTTTACATGATAGGGGAGAAAAACATTTGCAAGAATACTTTATTGTTAATAAAAAAAATACTTACCATGGGAAAATAGATATTAATGTGAAAGATATGGGCTTATTATATGGCTACAGCCTATTTGAAACTATGCTTATTAAAAAAGCAGAGCCTGTTTTCTTGAAACAGCATTTAAAAAGGTTGATCAGTTCGAGCGCTGAACTGGGCATGGGAGTTTGTGACGGACACAATGAACTTATGTCTTTGTGCCGCAAAGCAGTCATTTTATCTGGAATCAAGGACGGGTTATTGCGGTTGACTGTTACTGCCGGTAACGGTAGTTGTGACGATGGCAACGCTATAGTTTTTGTAAAAGAAGGGGTACCTTATAAGGAAGAACATTATTCGAAGGGGTTTAAACTAATTACTTTAGACTTTCCCCGTAATGAAAAATCTCCCATAGTCAGGCATAAAACAGCCAATTATCTTGAAAATTTTCTGGGGCGCCAAGAAGCAAACCGCAGGGGATGTGATGAAGGACTGTTTATTAATACACAAGGCATGGTGGCGGAGGGAACGGTTAGTAATATATTCATAGTTAACAAAGGTAAACTAATAACTCCCCCGGCAGAGGCAGGGTTATTACCGGGCATAGTACGCCGTTGGGTTATAGAGTATACGAAGGAATTAGGTTTGACATGTATAGAAGCAAACTTTACCCGTTTTGACCTTTTGCAGACCAAGGAATGTTTTGTGACAAATTCCTTGATGGGAATTATGCCGGTAACTAAAGTAGACTCTGCAATTATTGGAACAGGATTACCCGGTGGGGTAACCAGGCAAATAATGAAGTTCTATAAATTTTTTATAGAAAATCAGTAGTGTTCGATCTGGCTCACAAAAACAAAAGGGCCTTTCTTTCTAAGCGTTTAAAGATAGTCAATTTTCAACACCTGGCACCTATCAAGGCGACAAAGCCTTCATCTTTTTTGCTGCCCTGGGAGCAAGAGAACATTTCCCTGCCTCACTTGAAAGCAAGAGAACCGTTCCCTTGCTTCTTGCTTTTATACTTGAGGTGGCGGGTAAGACAAGGTAAACTAAACTAAACTCGGTTAAAACTTTGATATAGCTTTAATTTTTACTTTTTCCCATTTTACAAGGGGGGGTATAAGTGTTTACCATACGTGATTTAGTACAGCCGCGTACAATTGAAGAAGCATACCAGGCATTGGTGGGCAACAGCAGCAGCACTTTGCTTGGGGGGTGCGCTTTTTTGCGCCTGGGCTCCCAAAAAATAGGTACGGCCATTGATTTGTCCAAGCTAAATCTGGATTATATAAAGGAACAGCCTGCTTATATAGAAATAGGTGCAATGGCCACTTTTAGGGATGTGGAAACCAACCCTGTTTTAATGCAAATTTTTAATGGCGTTTTACCCAGGTCAGTTAGTTATGTAATGGGTGTACAATTTAGAAACATTATCACTGTAGGGGCTACTGTTTATGCCAAATACGGTTTTTCTGATTTAATAACTCCACTGTTGGCATTGGATACCGAAGTGGAACTGTATCAAGGCGGCAGAATGTCATTGGAAAAATTCCTGGATAATTCCTACTCCAAGGATATCCTAACCAGAATATTTATTAAAAAAAATGAACGAAAGGCCGTTTATCAAAATTTGAGAAACTCTGCTACAGATTATCCAATTTTAAATGCAGCTGTTTCCAAATTAAATGACCAGTGGCGAATTGTAGTTGGGGCCAGGCCACAAAGGGCTAAAGTCGCTACCAAAGCTTCGGCTGAGCTTTCCGGAGGGAATGTAAGCATGGAAACTATTGATCATGCAGCTAATCTGGCGGCGGAAGAGTTATCCTTCGGGACTAATATGAGGGGCACGGAAGAATATCGCAAAGCAATGTGCAGGGTGCTGGTTAAACGGGCCATAATGGAGGTATTGCCATGCAGATAGAAGTTACCATCAATAATAAAAAAGCTACCCTGGAGGTAGCAAATGATGAAATGTTGGCGGATACTTTAAGGGCTTACGGAATGTTCAGTATCAGACAGGGCTGCGACACTTCGGGCTGCGGGTTGTGTACCGTATGGATAGACGGAAAACCAACCCTGTCCTGTTCTACACTTTCTTTTCGAGCTGACGGCAAATCTATTACCACCATTGAGGGAGTCCCAAAAGAGGCCGGGGAATTTGCCCGGTTCCTTGCGGCTGATGGCGCGGACCAGTGCGGCTTCTGCAGTCCCGGTTTCATCATGACCGTGCTGGCCATGAAAAACGAATTGAAAAATCCTACGGAAGAAGCAATCAAACATTATCTAAACGGTAATTTATGCCGTTGCACAGGCTACATGGGACAGCTCCGGGCAATTAAAAAGTATCTGGGGGTGGCATAAATATGCATATCGTCGGCAAGGGTATGGCCAAATTGGATGGGATAGCCATCGCCACAGGCAAACCTGTTTATACGGATGATTTGGTGGTGCCCAATGCTCTGGTGGTAAAAATACTCCGGAGCCCGCACGCCTTCGCTAAAATAACCTCCATTGATATATCCGGGGCGAAAAAACTGGATGGTGTAGAGTGCATTCTTACTTATAAGGATGTTCCCCAAATCAGATATACAACAGCAGGTCAATCCTATCCGGAACCATCACCGTATGACCGCCTAATATTGGACGAAGTAGTCAGATATGTAGGAGATGAGGTGGCCATCATCGCTGCCGCGGATGAAAAAACTGCTCTCATGGCCATGAGCCTGATTAAGGTTGAATACGAGGTATGGGAACCTGTTTTGGACTTTGAAAAGGCGGCAGGTCATGCATCCATCGTTCACCCCGAAGATGACTTGCATTGCAATTTTGATATCGGCATGCAGCGGGAACGGAATATTGCTTCTGCACACAAAGTGGAAGCTGGCAATGTTGAGGAAGAATTTAAAAAATGTGCCGTGGTAGTGGAAGAAACCTATTATACTCAAGCCCAGGCCCAGGCTATGATGGAAACGTACCGTACTTTCAGTTATTTTGATCATACAGGCAGGCTTGTGGTGGTAAGCTCCACCCAGATTCCCTTTCATGTGCGAAGAATACTGGCCAGGGCATTACAAATGCCTGCTAACATGATCAGGGTTATTAAACCGAGAATAGGCGGAGGATTCGGAGGAAAACAGACAGCTGTGGCGGAATTGTTCCCGGCCATTGTTACTTTAAAAACAGGGAAGCCGGCTAAAATTGTCTATGACAGAAAGGAAACCTTTACCTACACTAACAGCCGCCATGCCATGAAGTTAAAAGTCAGACTGGGGGCCGACCGGGAAGGTTACATCAAAGCGATCGACATCCAGGGTTTATCCGATACTGGCGCCTACGGGGAACATGCGCCCACGGTATTTGCGGTGGTGGGGGAAAAAACCCTTCCCCTTTATAATAAGGCAAAAGGTGTACGGTATATGGGCCAGGCTGTTTATACAAATAAAATGCCGGCGGGAGCTTTACGGGGATATGGGGCCACCCAGGGAACCTTTGCCCTTGAGTCAACTGTCAATAAGCTGGCTGAAAAACTGAACCTAGACCCGGCGGAAATCCGGCTTAAGAATTTAATCAGGGAAGGGGAAACATCTCTGGTCCATAAAGATCATTCTCTGGGCAGTTCGTCTCTGCACAGGTGCATAGAAAAGGGTAAAGAAATGATCGGATGGGACCAAAAGTATCCCGGGATAGATACAGGCAACAATAAAATAAGAGCGGTGGGCATGGCGGTAACCATGCAGGGATCGGGAATTGCCGGAGTGGATACGGCCTCCGCTGAAATAAGACTTAATGATGACGGCAGCTTTACCCTGCTCATCGGTTCCACCGACATGGGCACGGGCAGCGATACCATACTGACCCAAATAGCTGCCGAGGTTTTAGAAACATCAGTGGAAAATATTATTGTTCATGCCGCGGATACCGATGTTTCTCCCTATGACCCCGGTTCCTACGCTTCCAGCACCACTTATGTCACGGGTATGGCCGTAGTTAAAGCGGCGGAAGATTTAAAACAGCAAATTATGCAAAACGGGGCAGGTTTTTTAGCAGTGCCCCCTGAAGAAACCACCTATGATGGAAAAACCATTAGTACTGTAGACGGTAAAAAGTCCATAAGTCTAAAGAAACTTGCTGAACTTATGGTCTTGGGTACGGGAAAACTCCAGCTGGCCGGACACGCCACCTATGGCAGCCGGGTTTCGCCGCCGCCCTTTGTAGCCGGATTTGCTGAAGTGGAAGTGGATCAGGAGACCGGAAAAGTTGACCTGGTGGATTACGTGGCTGTGGTGGACTGCGGTACGGTAATCAATCCAAACCTGGCGCGGGTACAGACAGAAGGTGGCATTGTACAGGGAATAGGAATGGCTTTGTATGAGGATGTAAAATATAACCACAAAGGCCAATTGCAGACTAACTCTTTTATGCAGTATAAGATTCCCTGCCGAAAGGATATCAGTAACGTAAGGGTAGCCTTCGAAGAAAGTTATGAGCCGACGGGGCCCTTTGGTGCCAAGTCGATAGGAGAGGTTGTAATTAATACACCTGCGCCGGCCATCGTACATGCGGTTTATAATGCGGTGGGTGTTAGAATAACCAATCTCCCCATAACCCCCGAAAAAGTGTTCATGGGTATGCAAAAGGCCTAGGAAGCAGGGAGAAGCAAGAGAACCGTTCCCCTGCTTCCCCCCGGTTACACAGTAATCACATTCTCCTTTTTTAAGTTGTATTGGGCGGCCTTGCGAATTAATGTAGAATGTGATATGCCCAGGTCTTTAGCTGCTTGGCGAACAGTCTTATTCTTTGTTAACGCTTTTTGCAGCAGTTCCCGTTCTATGATTGCTTGGGCCTTGCGGAGGGGTATAATACTCCTGACAATAATCGGAGTAATTTCCTTGACGCCCTTTTGGTCGAGTTGATTATTGATAATGTACGGATCTATGGAATCCCCGCTGTTTAAAATTACCGTGCGTTCTAATATATTCATTAGTTCCCTAACATTACCAGGCCAGTGGTAACTCTCTAAGATAGCCACAGTTCTAGCATCCAGGGTCTTATTGGTTTGGTGCTTTTCGTTAAAATTACGTAAATAATGTAATGACAATGGAAGTATATCATCTTTGCGGTGGCGCAGCGGGGGAATTTCAATGGGAATAACATTTAAACGATAATAAAGATCTTTACGGAATTTCCCCTGTTTTACTAATTTTTTAAGGTCTTTGTTTGTAGCTGCAATTATTCTCACATTCAGTTTAATTGGCTTAACACCGCCAATGCGATAGTATTCCTGTTCCTGCAAAACCCTCAATAGTTTGACTTGCAGCGGCTGAGGCATTTCACCGATTTCATCCAGCAGCAATGTCCCGTTATCAGCAATTTCGAACAGTCCAGGTTTGCCCTCTTTTTTTGCGCCGGTGAACGCACCAGATTCATACCCAAAAAGCTCGCTTTCCAAAAGACTTTCCGGAATGGCACCGCAATTAATCTGGATAAACTTTCCTCTTCTGGGTCTGTTGCTACTGCAATGAATTATTTTAGCCAGTACTTCTTTACCTACCCCAGATTCCCCCAAAAGCAGTACAGTTGTTTCGGCCCTGGCCACCCGAACCGCCACGTGCAAAACTTTTAACATCTCTGTGCTTTCAGCAACGATTTCTCCTTTTCGCAATTGCTGGATAAAATCATCAACATCACCGTTAGCTGAGTTTTTTTCTATATACCTGTCTCTTTCTTCTTTTAGCTTTTGCAGCTCGATGATGTCCCTCACGTTGGTAACAACCCGAAAGAGTTCTCCGTTGTTACTAAATATGGGTGTGCCGGTTACCAAAACCTCTTTACCGTTATTTATCCTTTGTATTGCAGTAACCGAACGTTTTTCTCGCAGGGCTTTCGTAGTTACTGATTCGTACTTAAAAACACCATCACTATAAAGCTTGTCAATGGGCTGGTTAAGGTAATAAGAGGCTTCGAGACCGGTAAGGCGACAAAGGGCCCGGTTAACTCTCAAACCGATTCCATCACTGTTAGTAATCATAATTCCATCATGCGCCGCCTCGACGATAGTGTCCAGTTCATTATATAGCCGTTGTACAGACTCTAATTCAGCTGAAACAGCTTCGAGCTCGGCAACGTTCTGAAACACGGTAACAGCCCCTGTCACTTTCCCATCGTAAACAATCGGTGTACGATTGCACACTATCGAACGACCGTTGACTATAATTTTTTGTATTGATTCGGGCTTGCCAGTGCTAATTACCCTGGTTAATCTGCTGGTAGGAAAAACTTCATTAATTTTCCGACCCGTAATTTCATGCGGATTTATACCCAGGTGTTTGCCGGCCGATTTATTACAGACTATAATGACTCCTTCGGCATCAACAGCCAATATGCCGTTATGAGCATTTTGGAGAACATCATTTTTCCTATTTGCAATTTTCTTCATATCTTTGTAAATATCTTCAACCAGCACAATTCCCATATAATGTCCTTTGCTATCTGATACGGGATAAAATGGCAGACCTCCAATAACAGTATCTTCAATAGCATCATCCGGACTTAATACGGTAACATCGGTGAATAAAGCATCAGATACCACCTGCTCTTTATTGTCCGGCTTGTTTCTTAATCTGTGCAAAGCCTCGGCCAGCAGTAAAACACCGATAGTTTTTTTTCCACTAACTACCGGAGCCGCGCATTGTTGATGATCAATCAATAAATCAACCGCTTTGTCAAGAAGCTGTTCCTTTTTTAATACAACCGGCGAATTTCTTATTAGCTTACCGATATTCAAGTAAAACTACCTCCTTACAAATGAACGGCTACATACGAATAAACGTTAAATTCCTTGGTTTATTTATGTACCGGTTTTTATTTATGTAAATAATATTTATGCACGGAATTTTATATTAAGCTTATTATCTTTTCGACACTAAATTCATGAATCCTGTAAATATTTAAAATTTTCACATAAAATATTGTATTTTTATAAACAAGGTTTATTATTAAACCAGTTTGGTTGTATTCCAAACCTAAAGGGAGCTAAATAATGATAGAAAATATCCAATTTATTCCGTAAAAGTTGCTGGATATATTTTTCTCTTTGTCAAAACCCAAGCTTAATGAGCATTTGATTTGTGTACATATTTAGTGGCACATTTCTTGCTTCGTAATGTGATCATAGCTTAATGGTAGGAAAAGTGAGAGGGGGTTGTTTATAAAAAATTTTCAGGCAATTCAATATTTAAACACATTTCGGACAAAACAAATGTCGCGACTTTGTATGTAAAAGTACAGGGATAAGAAAATAATTGCTCAAATTCAAATTTAAAAGGGGGTGCCCCAATTGAAACCAAAGGAATGGATACTTTATGCCATGTGCGTTTTTCTGGTATTTATCAGGGTAGACATTTGGAACTGGGGAAAAATTAAGGAACCCGTATTTCTAGGTTGGCTTTCTATCTATGAACTATATCAATTAATGATTTGGGTTATTGGTACATTACTGCTTTTCTGGGTAAACAAAAGCTTCTGGTATGATCCGGATGAAGATTAATCCTGGAGGGGGCTTATATCATGGAACAACAAAATATTACAGTTTTATCTATTCTTGCGCTTTATGTCATTGCTATTTTAACCATTGGATTGGCCAGCGTTAAATACGCCAAAGGCACCCTTGAAGATTATTACACCGGCAGCCGTGAATTTAAAGCCCTGGTGCTGTTTTGCGGCGTTTTTGCCGCCAACATTTCAGCTGTAACCTTAATTGGCATTCCAGGTCAGGCTTATCATAATGGGTGGATAATGTGGCCTTATTTCGTAACTACGTGGGCCTGGCTAACGCCAATTCTATTTTATACCGTCGGGAATCGGGCCTGGTTGCTGGGCAAGAAATATGGTTTTGTGACAATGTCTGATGTCGTAATTGGCCGCTGGAACAGTAAAACTTTAGGTTATCTTGTGACTCTGGTGGGTTTAATCTATACCATACCCTATCTGATGACAGGCACCATGGGTGCCGGACAAGTTTTTGAAGGGCTGACCCAGGGTGCTGTACCTTTTTGGCTGGGGGCTTTGATAATATCTGTAGTTATTGGTATTTACGTAATTATGGGGGGAATGCGTGGTTCAATTTGGGCCAATACGGTGCAAGCTATGGTTTTTATGGTCGGTGCATTGATAATTTTTCTGTATGCATTAAATACTGTGGGAGGTCCCGCTCAGGTAACGCAAAACATCATGCAAAATAATCCTGAACTATTATCCAGGGGAAATTTGCCCTGGCAGGTATTTTTCAGCTTTGGTATCATAGTAAGCCTGGCGGTGCCAATGTTTCCGCAGCTCTTTACACGCTTGCTGTCAGGTAAGAGTATTGGTGAGCTTAAGAAAATGAGTTTAATGTATCCCTTTGCCGGACTTTTCATTTTCTCTGTTTGCGTTTACATCGGCATGTGGGCACATACCTTGATTCCCGGCTTGGAAGGGAATCAAGCTGAACAAATTATTCCATTGTTTCTAGCCCAATATGCACCTGTTTTCATGACCGGCATCTTGGGCGCGGCAATCCTGGCCGCTACCATGTCCACCATGGACTCGCAACTACTCGCTGCCGGAACTATTTTCACTAAAGACATTTTGCTAAACATGTCATCTGCTAAAAATATTGAGGACAAAAAGAAACTATTATTAAGCAAAAGTGTACTTTTCGCCATGGTTTTGATCAGCTATGTGCTGGCTTTAATCAAACCTATGGGAATTATCACTCTGATTAACTGGGCCTTCGGGGGATTTGCCTGTTTGATCGTCCCCATGCTTGCTGCGTTGTACTGGAAACGTTGTACCAAGGAGGCTGCCATTGCTGCACTGCTGGTCTCTCAAATAGTACAAGTTGCTTTGCCTCTGGGGATAATTCCGCAAAAGTTTGCCATGGGCTTGCTACCAGGTGTGCCGGCTTTAGTTCTGGGGTTAATCATATTGATTGTTGTTACCTATTTAACACCGGCTCCTGATAAGAAAGCAACTGATGAATTTTTCAGCACTTTTGCTAAATTAAGTGGAGAACCTAATATTATTGGTAAAGAAACTAAAATAACAGTGTAGTTCATGCGAATCCAAAACATCCCGCCCTAAAAAGGCGGGATTTTTTGGGAAGCAATAGGGACGGTCTCTTGTTTCCATTTATGGAAGCAAGAGACCGTCCCTATTGCTTCCCCCGGTAAGGCTTAAGCCAAGTCACCGGTAGCGAGTCTTGGAGTCTATGGTAATCTATAGATTTAAGCATAGACAGTTAGGTAGTAGGCCTGAATGTGATTGAACCCCGAAAGTTGATTTAAATAATAGAAAAATAGTCTATCATAACCCGTCAAAACCGATAATTAACATATCTCAGATTAAACAGACAAATTTTTCTGTTGCCATGAAGGAACAAACGAAAAATTATCCAATATATCTATAACCTGCATATAAAAAATGGAGTGATCAAGATGGTCAAAAAAATTCTTTATACCTTGGCACTATATAGCTTTCTTTTCTATGCCAATAGCACACCCGCCCTTGCTATGGACATTTACTGGAGACCAGCCAATGATAATAATACTACTTATTCCCAAAGACCTTATGCCACCACCAATAAGGTAGACATACAAGTACGCGTGGAAAACGCCAAAACTGTTGAAATAAACAGTGAAGAAGCTATTCAAATAGCTGGCAGCGACTCTGATCTTTGGTTGCTGCGTGATTACTTACTCAAACCCGGTGAAAATACTATTAAAGTCAAAGTGGAAAAATATAGGTATAACGGGCAAAACAAAAAAGACAGCACTGAAACTGACGATTTACGCATTACTGTTATTGATGCACCGTTGTCCGGTTCCCAGCGCTGCTTTGAAGCAATTGGTCAAAGTTTACCTGCCTTTAATAAATCGGTAGTTCTTAAGGTACCTAAAGAAACCGCTATTGTTGATCATAGCAATAGATCCGCCTGGGATCAAAGTGTCACTATATTGGCCAACAGCCCCCAATTTAATCTAAACCCCGACTATATACCATTAAGCCCACTGTATTCCATTGAGGCCGCATCACCATCTTACAGCCTTTCAAACCCGGGTGAGCTAACTTTGAAGTTTGATGCCGCCGCCGGCGGTACTAATAATGAACTGATTACCGTTTTATACGCCCTGCCCAGCTTTCAAGCTACATCTTTGCAACCATCCATGCTGCAAAGGATAGGTAGTTACAATCTTACCACCGAAAGCATTACCGTTCCTTTTTCCAATACAGGCTTCGGGCACTACATGGTGGTACGCACAACAAAGGACTTTAAAGATTTCTATCTAAGGAAAACAGGCGGGGTAGATCTGGAATGGGCCAGGTCTTACGTGGTAACTCTGTGGTCCAGGGGAATTATGCACCCACTTGCAACATACCAGGACGGCTCCCCGGTGCCTGAAGAATTTTTTGGTTTGACGAATAAATCCGGTCAAAATGAATTACCTGTAACGAGGTATGAATTTATCAGCATGCTTGTCAATGGTTTCAGATTGCCCTTTTCTCCTTTATCATTGCAGTCGCATATATTTAGCGATATACAAAACTTAAACATTATCGAAATCCAATATATTGAAGCCGCTGTTAAAGCCGGGTGGATCCCTAACACCCCTACTACAGATGGAAAACTTTTATTTCATCCCGGCAATCCTTTAACTCGGGAGCAAGCTTGTGTTTTTATGGCCAATGCAGCCGGTCTACCGCTAAAAACCCCTGATCAGGCAACTTCTGTGCTAAAAACGTATTTTCCCAACGATTATTCTTCTACTTACTCCTGGCAAAGACCACACATTCTAGCATGCATTCAAAGCGGTTTAATAACTACAACCGAGCAGGGGTACCTGGAACCAAATAGAACAATAACCCGTGCCGAAGCAGCCCGTATGGTTTATACTATTCTACAAAAGACACAAAAATTATAAAAAAAGGTGTTGCCACAGAAAACCCACGGACTTATCCGTAGTTTTCACATTCTCTATACGAAATGTTTTATGTTATCTTTAAAGTTTCAAACATTTTCAGCCGATTATTAAGTAATAGGTTTTATATATCATAAAGCTGATAAGTACTTTTGATTCGGCTACCGGAAAGGGGGGTGTAAATAGTTGGTGCCCCTGGAAACCTTTTAGTGATACTGGAAACAATGGGGGTTTGTAAATAAAATCAAGGTCAGATGCTATGTAATGGGGGAAGTTATATGAAGGAAAATAACCAGCTGGTGGTTTTCGGATTAAACAATCAACATTATGGCTTACAAATAGAAAATGTATCGGAAATTATACGCATCATGGAAATAACCAGGGTTCCCAATACACAGTATTACTGTAAGGGCATTATAAACCTTAGAGGAGCCATTGTACCTGTTATAAGCTTAAGTTTAAGACTGGGTTTAGAAGAGAATAAGCTGGGTAGAGATTCCCGTATTATAGTGACAGAGACGATTAAAGGGAAATTGGGTCTAATTGTAGACAGTGTTTATTCTGTAACCAGGTATTCAAATGATGAAGTGGAAAAATCCGAAACCATGAACGGTGAAGACAGGTTTATCAAAGGGATCCTTAAAGAAGAAAACGATATGATTTTGTTATTAAACCTGAAAGAAGTAATGGAGGATTGAATAGTCACTTTTAATTAGAGTCCCTCTTAATCTTTAAGAGGGATTTTTGTAGTTATGTTGCGCATGTTTACTTATTTTACAATGCAGGATTTTAAAAGTAATTATAGAAAATTACTAAATTATTAGAATAAATTGCTATAATGTCTTCTAATTAAAATGGGGGTTAATACTTTGGTCAACAGGAGTTGGCATAAAAAAAAGGCAAGGATAATAAGGATCGTTGGTTGATAACCTATGCTGATATGATTACCCTGCTGTTGGTTTTTTTTATAGTTTTATATACGTTAAGCAAAATTGATGCGGCTAAATTCGAGACGTTGGCTGAAGCACTGTCCCAAGTCTTCGGCGCGGGAGGGATGTTATTAGACAGCTCGGGTTCGAAAGTTATCCCCGGCTCTCCTCCGGAACAAATGCAAAATATTGTTGAACAGGATGAACAAATAAAAGATCAGCTAGAGTTAATGCAGCTGGAGAATTTAAAAAGAAACTTAGAAGAATATATTGAAGAAAACGGGCTTTCAACCAGGGTTTCAGTTGGCATGGAGGAAAGGGGTATCGTGCTAAGTTTTCAGGAAGCGGTTTTGTTTGACCTGGGCTCGGCTCAGCTAACCCCGAATGCGCATGAAATTCTAACAAAATTAACACCGTTAATGGTGGATATACCCAACTACATTCGCGTCGAAGGGCATACCGATGATCTCCCAATTAATAATTCCCGATATCCTTCCAATTGGGAATTATCAGCGGCCAGATCTACTAATGTACTACAGGCAATGATCAATGAATTCGGATTTACCCCGCAGAAGATGTCCGCCACAGCATATGGACAATACAGACCCAGGGTTCCGAACAGTAATACTGAAAATCGTCAGCTTAATCGCCGGGTTGATCTGATAATCTTACGTAATAAGTTTGCCGAAGTTGAACCAAATAGCATTTCGACTTTAAACGAGACAGATTATGAGAATTTTGATAATTTATAAATTGTAAAGGAATGGATAAATACTATGGATTTAGCAACTGCACTTGGATTCTTCATTGGAATACTATCATTACTGGTGGGTTTTTTATTGGAAGGAGGGCATTTGTTGGCATTGTTTCAGCCCAGTGCCGCGCTGATAGTTTTCGGTGGAACTTTGGGAGCCACAATCTTCAGTTTTTCCCCTAACGACTTTAAGGCCCTGCCGCAAATAATAAAAATAGCTTTTTTTAATAAATCTTACGATCCGATCAAAACTATTGAAGATATTGTAAGCCTGGCCGAAGATGCCCGGCGGGAAGGGTTATTATATTTGGAAAACCGCATTGAGGATATCGATGACGCCTTTTTTAAAAGAGGGCTGCAGTTGGTAATAGACGGCACCGAACCGGAGTTGGTAAAAGATATTATGGAAGTAGAAATTTATACCATAGAGGAACGCCACAGTATTGGTAGTAAAATATTTGAAGTTGCAGGCGGTTATGCGCCCACAATGGGTATTATCGGTACAGTGATGGGTTTGGTGCACGTGTTAGGAAACATGAATGACCCGGATACCCTGGGTTCTGCCATTGCCGTGGCATTTATGGCCACTCTTTACGGTGTAGGCAGTGCTAACTTACTATGGTTTCCACTAGCTGCCAAGTTATCCAATATTAGCGATAAAGAAATATTATTAAAACAACTGATGATGGAAGGTATCATTTCTTTACAGGCCGGGTATAACCCCATCCTGATCAGGGAAAGGTTGATATCCTATCTGAACCCGTCAAATAGACAAACAGAGGAAAAAGATGATATCAAAGAAGAATAATTTCAAAGGAGGCGTTTTAGTGTCTGCTGAAATAACCGATTTGCAAATTGTAGTATTTTCGTTAATCGACCAATATTTTGGTGTAGATATATCTTTGGTCTCGGAGATTATTCGCCTGGAGAAAATTACCCCAACACCAAACGCTCCGGCATATGTGGAGGGAATAATTAATATCAGGGGACAAATAGCACCGGCTGTTAATTTGCATGTGCTGTTTAATACTCAGGCCGATGAAAGGACAGAAAACAACCGGGTCATTGTAGTGGAGACAGAAGAGAATAAATTTGGCCTCATCGTTGACAGCGTTTCTGAAGTAAGAAAGATCAGCCCGGATATGATTAAACCCGTGCCGCCCAGTATTAGTGTGGACGAGCATTATCTAAAGGGCATAATCCTGGATGATAAAAACCTAATTGTGCTGGTGGATTTACATCAGCTTTTACCCAACCAGGATATGCAACATCTAAAACAAATGGAGCAACTCTCAGAAACCTAAAAAAGAGGGAGTGATACGGTGTTTAGTAGTGAAGAAATTGCCATCTTTCAAGAAGAACTGGAAGAAAAAATGCAAATAATCAGCGATAATATACTTCTATTGGAGCAGCAGCAAGCCACACCCGAAATTATTCAGGAAATATTTCGGGCCGCTCATACCATAAAGGGATCTTCCGCCATAATGGGCTACGATAAAATGACAAAATTAACCCATGAGTTGGAAAGCTTATTCGATGAACTACGTCATAACCGGTTGGAAATAACCGGTGACCTGGTGGACGTGCTTTTTGAAGCCGTTGATAAATTAACGGAATTAAAAGACGAAACAACTGGCAATGCCACTAAAAATATAGATATCAGTCCGGTGTTACAAAAAATCAAACAAGTAAAACAAACACCGGGAGCCGACATTAATAACCAATATGGACACGACCGGCTGTATAAGCCCGTTGAACAGGGAACGTCAAAAGTAAGTGATTCCAATCAACTGCTGCCGGAGATCGAAGTTGATGACGTAACCGAGGATGTCATCAGCGAAGCAGAAATCCGTGGGTACCATGCCTATGGCCTGCAGGTTGTTTTTGCGGAAGACTGCCAGATGAAGGAAGTACGTGCTTTTCTGCTCTTTGAAACTTTAGAGCAGGTGGGCGAGATCATTAAAACCAACCCCCAAATAGAGGATATTCAAAGCGGTTATTTTAACAGTAGTATAGCACTGATTATTATTAGCCAGTCAGACATCGACCAGGTTAAAAACCTGGCCCTCTCGGTAGCGGAAATCAAGGCTGTACATATACAAAAAATTAAAGTTAATAATACCCCGGAGCAGGAAATGCAAACTGCGGCGGACCGGAAAAACATGGCCAAAGCAACTCCCACTGCCGCAAAACTGCCCAACAGTGATAACAACGGTCCAAAGAAAGCCATAAAAACCGTCCGGGTAGACGTGGAAAAATTAAACACCCTGATGAATCTGGTCGGGGAACTGGTAATTGAACGCACCAGGTTGGAGCGTTTTGTAAATGTCTTTGAAAGCAAATTCGGCTCCGAAGACATTGCCGAAGATATATTAGAAATATCCAGTCACCTGGGTAAGGTTACTACTGATTTACAGGACGAAATCATGAAAGCGCGCATGCTGCCCGTTGCCCAGGTATTCAATCGTTTCCCACGCATGGTAAGGGATATAGCCCATAAACTTGGCAAAGAAATCGACTTTATTATCGAAGGTAAAGAAACCGAACTTGACCGTAATGTGATTGAAGTAATCGGAGACCCGTTAATCCACCTGTTAAGAAACTCCATTGACCACGGCATTGAAGATGCCCGGGAAAGGCAGCGCTTGGGCAAACCGGCTCAAGGCCACCTCAAGTTAAAAGCATCTTATTCAGAAGGGCACATTGTCATTAACGTGGAAGATGATGGGCGGGGCATTGACATGCAAAAATTAAAAAGCAAAGCCCTGCAGCGAGGTTTAATAACGCAGGAGCATTATGACCGGATGAGTGACCGGGAAGCCCAGGAGCTTATTTTTGCACCGGGTTTCTCAACAGTGGAAGAAGACCATGTTAGTGACATTTCCGGTCGGGGTGTGGGTATGGATATAGTACGCACCCAAATAGAAAATATCAATGGCCTAGTGGATTATTACGCCGTGCCCGGTCAGGGTACCCGGTTTTCCATAAAGCTGCCGCTAACCCTGGCCATAACCCGCGCGCTAATGGTCGAATGCAGCTCCAAGACTTACGCATTTCCTCTAACCTACGTGGTGGAAACCCTTTACGTCAATCGTTCGGAGATAAAGACCATCAGACATTCTGAAGTGATAATCATTCGCGGGCAGGTATGCCCTATAAAACGACTGGGAGATATATTCAATCATAAAACATCAAAAAATGATGACAGCAAGGTTTATTTAGTCGTTGTCGGTTCTGGTGACCGTAAACTGGGTGTTATAGTAGATGAATTAATCGGTGAGCAAGAAATAGTCATTAAATCCCTGGGCTCTTACCTCGGCCAGGTGGAAGGACTGGCCGGAGCAGCCATACTGGGAGACGGTAAAGTATCCTTGATTGTGGATGTGCGAAGCTTGGTAAGAAGCGCGGGCTCCGAGGAGGCCTTATTATATGCCGCAGCCAATTAAGGTACTGGTGGTGGATGACTCCGCTTTAATGCGCCGGGTTATTACCCGTCTTTTAGAAGCTCAGGTGGATATTAAAGTAGTCGATACCGCCGCCAACGGTCAGGAAGCCATTAAAAAAGTAACCGTGCTGCGCCCTGATGTAGTAACTATGGACGTGGAAATGCCCGGTATGAACGGTGTGGCCACTGTAACCAGGTTGATGCGGAAATGCCCCGTACCCGTGGTCATGCTCAGCGCCCATACCACCGAAGGTGCCAGGGTAACTATGGAAGCACTGGCAGCCGGTGCGGTTGATTTTGTCCCAAAACCACTCAAGGCCGGAGATGCTGAAAAAATGGTACGTGAACTGGCCCATAAGGTCCAAGTGGCCAGTCGCGCGGTAATGAAAAGATGCCCTGCACCTTCTGTAAAACCCCGGCCTGCCGGCGGGCACAGGGTTGTGGATGAATTGGCCGTGGCTTCACTGCCCGCAGCCAAACCATCACCGGGAAAAATGGAACTGCTGGCGGTCGGCTCATCCACCGGAGGCCCGGCGGCGCTGCAAGTACTGTTACCCGCACTGCCGGGTGATCTGCCCTGTGGAGTGGTAGTAGTACAGCATATCCCGGTGGGGTTCAGTGGCCCAATGGCAGAGCATTTGAACCGTAAGTGTAAACTGGTGGTAAAACATGCCGAGCACGGCGATCAGGTTTTGCCCGGGCAAGTGCTGGTGGCACCGGCAGGCTATGACCTGACCTTCCGCAGGTATGCCGGTCAGTTGAGCATAGCTTTGGATAAAGGAAACAAACCCGTGCCCCCCGGGGGCTTTCGACCTTCAATAGACGTAATGATGAACTCGGCGGCGGAAGTGGTGGGCAACCGGACGATGGGCGTATTACTCACCGGCATGGGCCGGGACGGTGCCCGGGGGATGCTGGCTATTAAACAGCGTGGTGGGTATACCATTGCGCAGGATGAAAGCACTTGTGTGGTCTACGGTATGCCTAAAGCTGCAGCCGAGCTGGGCGCCGCGCGAAAAATTCTCCCCCTATCTCAAATTGCCGCAGAAATTTTACGCATCGTATAAAGTTCATAAAATATTTACCGAATATATATATTAACATTGCTATTTTAAAAGGGGCGGGTGAAAGACATGAAAATCACCCATCTGGGGTCAGGCATGATTGATGCCTACAAAGCCCAGAATGATAAAAATAAAAACATTAAGCAAAACAATAGTGCGCCGGATAGAGACCGGGTGGAGATATCCTCCGTCGGCAAAGAACTACAAACCTACCGGGCGAAACTTAAAGAAATGCCCGATGTTCGGCAGGAACGGGTAGATGCTTTAAAAACTCAGATAAAAAACGGCAATTACGAGCCTTCCGCGGAAAAGATAGCTGAAGGAATCTTAAGGGAAAGGCGCCTGGATACTAAGGTTTAATCTACTCCAACTGAAAAATGGAGGTGTATATCATGAAAATAGGAGCAGGCGGACTGCAGGCTTACGTTACACATGATGATGTGGCCAGCCGGCAGGCGCAGGAAAATCGTAAACCGGCTGAGCCGGTTAGACCTCAGGATAGTGAGAATACCGCAACACTAAACAAAGACGCTTTAAATAAAACAGTGGAAAAACTAAATGATGCAGCTCAGGCGTTTGATTTACCCCTGCGCTTTGCCCATAAAAAAACCGATGCAGGTACCGACTATATTGAAATGCGCAATACAAAAACTGATAGGACAAAAGATATCGACCTTAAAGAAGCTAGTGAATTAGCGAATAAAATAATTGATTCCAAAGGGATTAGTGTAGATATATACATTTAGTTTAAGGAGAGATGCTCGTGGAGCCTCTTTTTAATGAATTGGTAAAAATATTAAACGAACAATGTTCGGTTGTTCAAAAGCAGTTAAAGGCATCCGAGGCTCAAAACCAGGCGCTGCGGGATTTAGATATGCAATTATTGAACCAGGCTGTGCAGCAACTGGAACAGCAATCTATAACCATGAAAGAATTAGATAAACAGCGAGAAACAATACAACAGCAATTGGGGGCTACTGTCAGTGACATTTTGCCAAAGGCCCCTTTTGAAATACAGTTAAAGCTGAAAGAAATACAAAGGCAACTCAAGGGCGATTTTCAGCGCATTAGCCAATTAAACGAAATTAATAAGGTTTTGACTATGCGTGCCGCGCAGGTTAACGAGGTTATATTAAACATATTTAAAACCGGAGGCAGTAGTAGCACCTACCGGGACAGCGGTGCTATACAGCAGAAAGGCCGTCCGGCCGGTATATTAAACAAAACTGTCTAGGAAAGCAGGGATACTATGCCCGGAACATTTATGGGATTGGAAACAGCCCGCCGGGGGATTAAAGTGCACCAGCACTCTTTGGAAATTACCGGACACAACCTGGCCAACGCCAGTACACCGGGTTATTCCCGCCAGGAGGCCATCCTTCAAACTACCGACCCCTATACCAATCCTACATTAAATAGTGCAGCCTCCCCCGGACAGTACGGTACAGGGGTGGAGGTAACCGCTATCCGCAGAATCAGGGATGAATACCTTGATAATCAGGTGCGCAGGGCATCCACAGACGCAGCCTATTGGGAAGATCAAATATCTATATTGCAACGAGCGGAAGCATGTTTTGCTGAACCTGGCTCTGAAGGCATCGGGCAGCGCATGGTGGACTTTTTTAAAGCCTGGATGGATTTAAATAACAGCCCCCAGGATCCCGGCGTTAAATCAGCGGTAGTTCAATTGGGTGAGGAACTTGCTTCTTTAATGTCCTATACATACGAACAGCTTGGCGATATTGAAAAAAGCGTAAAGGCTGAGTTATCCCAACAAGTAGACCGTGTTAATGACATCCTGGTTCAAATTCGGGATTTAACTGATTCCATAAAGAAAGTTTATAGCGTTGGCCAGCAGCCTAATGACCTATTGGATAAAAGGGATCAACTGCTGGAAGAGCTCAGCAGCTATGGCCCTTTGCAGGTTGGTTTTGGATCAAACAATGGAAAACCCAACGGGGAATTAACCCAGCTCACCCTATTCGGCCAAGATGTACTAACCGCAAATACGAAAATTGAATTAGTAACGACTGGTGGCGATATTAATATTTCGTTTAATGGCGGTTCTAATAATGGGGAAACAGTATACCTAACGGCTAATTGCAATGATACCAATCAAGGAGGTTCATTGCTCGGCCTGGAAATGTCCAGACAACGGTTGATTGATTACAAAAGCAGTTTAAACGATATAGCTGTCAATTTACGCAATAAAATTGTGGAAAAATTTAACGAACCACCAAAGGCTGACTACCCCGTGTTTTTTACCGGTGACTTAGCCACAGGTGATTTCCAAGTAGATAGTACTTTAATAAGCAACCCGGCTTTAGTTGACGGTACAAAAGCCCGTGATATAGCTAATCTCCGGGATGAAGAAATTTCTTCCGCCAAACCGTTTACTTTTGAAGAATATTACAGCATACTGGTCACCGAAGTGGGCGGTAGTGCTAAGGGTACCAGTGATATGGCCGGCAACCAAATGGACATTAGGAAGCAAATCACTGCCCTGCGGGATTCGGTATCCGGAGTTTCCGTGGACGAAGAGCTTACCAGAATGATTCAGTTTCAATACGGTTTTCAGGCTTCAGCCAAAGTAATTAGCGCCATAGATGAAATGCTGGATGTAATTATCAATCGCCTGTTTTAGATTAGGGGGACAATAAAACGTGCGTATAACCAATATTTACATGGCCAACAATATATTGAACAGTATCCAGACCAATCTGAGTAAGCTGGCCCGCAGCCAGGAACAGATGGCCACCAGCAGGCGGCTGTTACGCCTCAGTGACGATCCCAATGTAATGGGACAGTTCATGAGCATCAAGGGTAATTTGTCTTACAATGATCAGTACGATCGCAATATCCAGGATGGCTTGGGCTATCTGGATATGAACGACACTGTTATGGGCACTCTGGGTGACTTATTATCCAAGGCTCAAGAATATGCCTTGCAAGGATCTCATGGTACTTATAACGCCGATGACAAGGGTGCCATTTCAGAGCAAATTGATAAAATGATTGACCAGGCGGTGGATTTGGCAAACTCAACAGTTGGTGGCAAATACATCTACGCGGGTACAAAAAATAACCGCCCGCCTTTTGAACGTGTTGGTGATAAGATTATTTATAATGGCGACTTCAATGGTATATACCGTGAAGTGCTGGCCGGTACCGATTATCGCATCGATGCGCCGGGAGTGACCAGTGGTTTTGAAATTAAAGCAATCAATGACACAGCAAAATCATCCTCTGCACTTGTCCTCACTCAAAGACAGGATGATAAAAATATCGTTGGTATTATTAAAGTAAAATTTAATAACCTACCTGATCCTGATAATGATACTGTAAGTATAGAAAAACAGCTTGAACTGAATGGAATAATAGAAAACAATGATTTAATAATAGATTATACTTTTGAAAATAATGTTTTAAGTGTCACAGATGGTAAACTGGAAGGACTGAAAATAACTTTTCCTACTCCGCCCGATATAGAGGACGGTGCTGAATATACTATTACAATTAATAATAGCCTGGGTGTGTTTGGACGTGCTGAGATAGATAATATAGTGTATGACTCAACAAATCCAAGGGCCGATGATAACCCGGACCGGGGTATTTTTGACGCACTGTTTGCATTGCGCGACAGGTTGCGGGACGATGATACAGCAGGGTTGCAGAAAAGTATTGCAGAGCTTGGAGATAAAATGGATATGTTGTTGCAGCATAGAGTCCAGGCCGGTGCGCGCTACAGGCACTTTGAATCTTTACAGAACCAACTTTTGGATCAGGAAATTATACTTAAAGATAACCTGAACAAAATAGAAGGTGCCGACATAGCTGAGTTATCCATCGAAGTAAGTCAGCAGGCACTGTCTTACAACGCGTCACTGGCTGTAGGCGCAACTATAATGAATATAAGTCTGCTAAATTTCCTGAAATAAAGTGACAAATACTATATCAAATAATGAACAATCTCGTGGTGACCTATATGGTCACCATAATTATTTAAAAAGGAGCATTTGTTTATGCAAGTGAGAACCACCCGGTTCGGTAACCTTAAAATCGATGAACAAAAAATAATAAACTTTCCTAAAGGCATTCCCGGCTTTAGATCCTTGCACCGCTTTTTTATGTTGCCTGTTAAAGGCGCTGATAACATGCAATGGCTGCAGGCGGTGGAAGACCCCGCAGTGGCACTTTTACTTATCGACCCATTCCTATACTTCAAAGGATATGTGTGTAATTTACCAGACCATGACATAGAAGAACTGGGTCTGCAGGAGCCCTCGGAGGCTCTGGTATTAACCACAATAACAGTGCCCCGCGACAACCCCGCCGCTGCCACAGCCAACCTGGTGGCCCCTATTGTTATTAATACCCGGCTTAACAAAGCCAAGCAGGTTATATTAAACAATTCCCCTTACACCACTAAACACATGCTGTTTCCGAAAACAACAGAAAAAACATCCGGCGGGGAGGGAGTTTAATGCTGGTACTCACCCGCAAGAAAAAACAGGGCATTATGCTGGGGGATAACATCAGCATCACCATTTTGGAAATCGGAGAAGACACCATAAAAATCGGCATCGAAGCCCCCAAAGACGTTACTATATTGCGTAGCGAACTATACCAGGCCGTTAAAGAAGAAAACATTACCGCCATTACCAGTGATCATAATGCTGTGGATGCGTTGAAAAAAATTTTTGCCAATAAAGGTTGAAAAAACTAAAGAACGCTGCTTAATTACCGAATATATAGATAGGGATATAATCATAGCCCTTCAGGGTGGCCACCTGAGGATTTATACATGCATGGATGCATACTTACATTCAGGGAGGAATTTTTTAGATGATTATTAATCATAATATTGCAGCGCTTAACACGTATCGTCAGTTGAGTACTAACAACGCCATCGGTAACAAATCTTTGGAAAAGCTGTCTTCCGGTCTACGCATCAACCGGGCCGGTGACGATGCCGCAGGTTTAGCCATTAGTGAAAAAATGAGGGCTCAGATTCGCGGCTTGGATCAAGCCAGCCGTAACGCCCAGGATGGTATTTCTATGATCCAAACTGCTGAAGGTGCATTGAATGAAACCCACAGCATTCTGCAACGTATGCGTGAACTGGCCACCCAGGCCGCCAGTGATACCAACGTAAACGTTGACCGTGATGAGATTCAAAAGGAAATCAACCAGCTGACTTCTGAGATTAATAGAATCGGTAATACCACTGAGTTTAACACCCAGAGTTTGTTAAAGGGTGATGGTAGGGTTAATTTAGCTAAATCTGGTTTATTCTCAACTGATGTAGCTAATACTGGAACTGCCACACAACATACCCAAGCAACTGCAACTGTTGCATTCGCAAACGCAGGCGCAGCTGCAGATGATGCTTTAAGCATTGACTTGAATGGGATTACCTTGACAGTAACTTGGAAGGCCAATGATGCTAATTACGATGATTCTGCAGCATATAATGTCACTAGTACTAGTGCTTCGGTCAATATTGCTTCGGGTGGTAGTACTGTGCAAAACACAGCAGATAGTTATGCTAACGCATTACAAGAAATCATAGATTCAAATGAAGTATTAAAAGGTAATTATACTGCAGTCTCTGATGGTACGGATACTGTTACAATTAAGGCTGTAGCTGGTGGTGACTTTGATGGCGCTGCTGGAACAATTAGTAATTATGTTGAAACTGCCTATAGCACAGCTGCAAATGCTACAGAAGATTTGACCAATGCTGTAGGTACTACTACTGCGGCTACTGCGGCTACTACAACTTTGGACCTTACGTCTTACACCACCGGTGCTGCAATTGAAGCTTTAGTTGGCAAAGGTTTCACAATTAATGGTCAACAAGTTGAGTTTTACGATGCTAACGATGGTGTTTATAACGGCGATGCTATCGGCATAAACATAAGTGATGCAATTAATGCAACTGCTAATAATGAGGATGTATTGGCAGATATTGTCGCCGCTCAACTAAATGACAAAGTAGAGGGCATCACAGCTACTGATGATGGCACTGGCACTATAACCATCAGCACCACGGCAACAGGTGCAACGGCTGAACTAAATATTACAGATGGTGGAGTACAAGAAGACTACCAAGCCACCTTCCAAGTTGGCGCAAATGCGGGACAGAGTATGACCATCGATATCAGAGATATGAGAGCCGGCTCCGATGCGCTGCAGGTGGCTTCTGAAGATGGCACGACAGTAGTTTCAAAGTCAGGCAAAACTGCCTATTATACAACAGATGCCGTTGTAACTGATGGAACTAATAATACTGCCAAGTTTAAGGCTTTGGATGTATCCGACCATGAAAAGGCAACTGCGGCAGTTGATGTCATCAATGATGCAATTGAACAGGTTTCCGCTGAACGTTCCAAACTCGGTGCCTACCAGAACCGTCTTGAGCACACCATCAACAACCTGGGCACCTCTTCCGAAAACCTGTCCGCCGCCGAATCCCGTATCCGCGACGTTGATTATGCCGAGGCAGCTTAAGCCAAGGCACAGTCGTCCTGACTGGTAACGGTCAGGAGTATCACCGGGTGAATTGCTGGAAAACCCTTTAGAGCCCTTCATACCACAACGCAGCCGGAAACGGCAAACGTGATGGTTTAAAAAATGAAAGGATTGGGCAATCAGCAGCCGAGCCCCTGGACTGAAAGGTTGGGGAAGGTTCAACGACTAGGGCATACCACCTAAGCCATAAGGTATGGTGATGAAGCCCGTAGAGCACCGAATGGTGTTCGAAGTGCCCGGCCCTTAACAGGTAAAGCTGAGGGTGAAGATATAGTCTGGTCAACAGGGAAACCTGTTGTGGCGACGATGGCCAAAGAAATGATGGAGTACACCAAGATGAATATCCTCTCACAGGCTGCCAATTCCATGCTGGCTCAAGCCCAACAACAACCCCAAGGTGTTTTACAACTCCTCAGGTAATGTTGGCAGGGTCCCTTAAAGGGTAACCTTTAAGCGCAAATCGGGTGAATTGCTGGAACTTCCTAAAGAGCTGTCCTCCCTACAACGTAATCCGAAAGGGTAGACGTGACAGGCTGAAAAGCAGGGCAGATTGGATAATCAGCAGCCGAGCTCCTGTTCCGAAAGGATGGAGAAGGTTCAACGACTAGGACGTACCACCTAAACCCGGCCCCACCGGGTACGGTGATGAGGTCCGTAGGGGTAAGAGGTTCCCCGAAGCACCCGACAGCCATCAAACAAGATGGTTGAAGATATAGTCTGGCGGTTATCGAAAGATAACCGGTGGTCCGCAAGCAAACCAGCAACCTCAAAACGTACTGCAACTGCTCCGTTAACCAATCAATTAAAGAAAGGCCCCGGATTACCGGGGTCTTTTCATATAACAAATAACCGATCCCTTTTATTTATTAAATTAACAATTAAGGAGTATTGCCTTTTTAAAAATGAAGACAGAATTATATTGTTATTACTGCGATAAGGAATTTATTGCTAGCAAGGGAGCAAAAGGAGATCATATAATTCCAGATGCATTGGGTGGAAGAATAACATTTTTAAATGTTTGTAAGGAATGTAATGATCGACTCAATAGAGAAGCAGATCTTTATTTGATCAAGGAATATAAACCACTTACAATTTTATTTGGGATAAGGCCAGAGAAGAACAAAAAATATTCAAAAAATGAAATTGAATTTGATGATTTTTCTATCTTGGGTTTTTCAGGAAAAGTTCGAGCAACTTTATCAAGCAATGGTGTTAGAATAAAGAATCAAGTTATAGAATTAAATGATAAGCGAAAGATTAGAGTATTTCACGATAAAAAGCAAAAACACAAGTTTTTATCCAGTAACAAGTCGGATAAATTTGATGGTTATTATGTTCCAAACTCCGATGATATAGTATTAGGGACGGGTATGCAACATTGTTCTTCCGACCAAGAAAAAATGGTTATACGTTCATTAGTTAAATCATGTCTGAATTTAATTGGATTTAAAAGAGGTCTTACTTACTTAAAGGATTTAGAACTTAATCAAGCTAGAGAATTTGCTTTACATGGTACTAATTTTTCGGATATTGGTGTCAAGTTACCTATTGCACATTTGGATAAACAAATATATAAACAATTTAACCATGTCATAAGAATCTATAAGGAAGAAGATACACTAATGGGACTTGTCTTTTTGTTTGGTCAGCATGGCAGAAAAATCACATTGGCAAGGCCATTTAAAAAGGATTTTGATGATATTTTGCAGTATTTTTCATATACACCCCAAGAAAATTTTTAGTTAACGTGGCTCACCATGGGATTAGGATCAGCTTGTTTTTTTGCGCTAGCGTTATATTATCAGACAATATATTTACAGGGGGATGGTTCGAAAGCGCCGGGATAAACCGGCATAGAATAGGGGATGAAAGAGCCCTACGTGAAAGGATTAGCTGCACCATCACTGTTCGGGGAAATTCCGAAAGGGCTATTCACCCTTCCGAAATTTCCCATAAGGAGACTGACCTTCACCGCATTAAAGATTTAACTTGCTAGGTAGCCAGGGGGGGGTAGTCAGGGTAGTCAGGGGGACGGTTCCTGTGGCAGGTTACTATGATCTAAGGATTTGTTTATGCTCGGGAAGGTTTTGGGCCTAGCTGCGCTATTCCCAAAACCTTCCACAAGGGGTCTGTCCCTCGCTACGGTGATACGTTAATGTATTAAAGAGACGAGGGAATTCTTTTGATTTACACTGATGTAACCAAAAAGACAATTGAACTGGCAGACACCTGCCTGTATCCGTCTAACTTATTTCCAAGAAGGACCACAACCATGATAATTAATCACAATATTGCCGCACTGACAGCTTACAGAAACATGACCATAGCCGGTAACATGGTTACCAGAGCCATAGAGAAATTATCTTCGGGCCTCAGAAGTACCTGCGGTAGCAACTGTAATGGGTAAAGTTTCACGCACCAGCTGCCGGACTATTTCCTGGGCCTTGCTTTTCAATTCCCGAACCATAAGCTACACCTGCTAACCAACCCATCTCCATTTCTACACCATAGTTATTCTATATTTAGCCTTTCTTTTAAATCTGGTATAATAAGGGTAGTAGAACCTACCGGAGGGAGTGCCGGATTTGACAGAGATAAAAGGAATCAACCGAACTAACGATTACTTATTCAAAAGGATATTCGGCTCGGAAGAGGGCAAAGAAGCACTTATAGGTTTTCTTAACGCAGTGCTGAAACTATCGTCAGGGCAAGAATTAACATCAGTGGAGTTGCTGGATCGGGAGTTGGACCCCAAATACTTGCTGGACAAAGCCGCCAGACTTGATATTCTGGCCAAAACAGCAACCGGTACATTAGTGAATATAGAAGTACAGGTGGTAAATAAATACAATATTGACAAAAGAACTTTATTTTACTGGGCAGGGCTATATCACGGGCAATTGGGCAGTGGTAAAGACTTTATAAATCTCAGAAAAACTATCACCATTAACATACTCGGATTTAACTGGTTTGAAGATACCGGTAAATACCACTATACATTTCACATTAGGGAAGACCAAACAGGAGAGTTATTGAACGACGATTTGGAAATTCATTTCCTGGAGCTGAGGAAGATTACCGAACTGAAGCGCAAACCCTTGAATGACCTGGAGGAATGGCTGCTTTATCTCAACAATATTCAAGGAGAAGAAATGGAGGAAATCGCCATGGGAAACCCCGGAATTCGGAAAGCTTTGACCA
>JGI2924J29684_1078189_pt1 | contig 34939 bp, 34 predicted proteins | sample BenlonsequencITS_FD_29684 | JGI IMG/M metagenome (IMG submission 29684)
CGACAGCCCCTGGTCGTGCATCATGTTCGTCGTCGGGGCGCCGACGCGGGACTTCTCGTCTTTCTCGGCGGCGTCGAACGCTCGCCACTCGGGACCGCGGTCGATCTCGTCTTCCTCGACGACGAGTCCACAGTCCTGGCATACCGTCTCGGCGTGCTCGGTGTCCGAGATCAGCCGACCGCCACACTCCGGACACTGTTCTTTCTCACCCTGTTCCGCCTGGGTTTCCTCCTCGGTCGTTGCTTCGTCCTCTCGGGTGTAGGTTCGGATGTTGTCAGTCATTGTTGGGATGGTTACTCGGGGCTACCGGGTGGGAGTGCCAGAAGAACCCCGGTCGCCTCAGCTAACATATTGTAAGACCGTAACGCATATAAAGGTTTCGCCTACCTTATAAACTAATCGGGTTTACCATTATATATGTTTCGGCTATATAGTGATTAATCATCGTGAATCCGGCTACTCGACGGTGAAGAGATGGCCGTCCGTCGGTACCTCGAACAGCCCGACACGGGCACCTGCATCGAGCCAGGCGTGACCGTACGAGAACGACGCGAGTGCGTTCACCGGGTCGTCCTGCTCCCGAAAGTGGCGCCCGTCCTCGAGGTAGGAGGTAGCCATCTCGTAGCAGTCCTCGGCGGCGTCTGCCATCGGCGTCTCCGGCGGCGGCGCGACCGTCGCCGCCTCCAGTGCCTCCGCGAGCAGTTCGCCGTACCGGTCCGTCTTCTCCTCGAGGTCAGCGGCCATACCCGATCGTCGTCGCTCGGAACCGTAAGTGCGTCGCCGAGGACGTCCCAACCGAACAACGGTACGCATTTGAGCGTGGCCAAGAGACGAGTGGTGGATGCGATTGCTCCAGGTGCTCGTTCCCGATGAGAAACGGGACGACGCACTGCGGGTTCTCGACGACGAAGGGCTCGACTACGTCCGTACCAGTGAGTGTAGCGACGACGTCGACGCCGAACTCGTCACGCTTCCGGTCCCGACACAGGCCGTCGACCACGTCCTCAGCTCGCTTCGTGAGGTCGGTATCGAGGACGAGTTCATCGTCGTCTCCGCGATCGAGACTGCTCGGACGCCGCGGATTCAGGAACTCGAGGAACGGTTCGTCAACGGTCGCGAGGAGGACGACAGTATCTCCAGAGCGGAGATCCGGTCGAAGGCGCTGAATATGACGCCGGGACCGGTCACCTACTACGTCATGACCCTGCTGAGCGCGATCGTGGCGACAGCAGGGTTACTGCTCGACTCGCCGGCGATCGTCGTCGGCTCGATGGTGATCGCACCCCAGATCAGCGCGGCCCTGACCGGGACCGTCGGCCTCGTCCTCGACGACCGCCAAATGTTCGTCGACGGTGTGTCGGCGATGGTGGTCGGACTGATCGTCGCCATGCTCGGGGCGTTCGCGTTCGCCTGGCTGGTCCGGTCCGGCGGCGTCGTTCCGGGTACCATCGATATCACGGCGATCGAGCAGGTACAGAACCGAATCTCGCCGGGGCTGCTCGCGCTCGTCGTCGGCGTCTGTGCCGGCGCCGCGGGTGCGTTCGGCCTCGCGACGGCGATTCCAGTCTCGCTGGTCGGCGTGATGATTGCCGCCGCCCTCATCCCGGCAGCCGCGGCGGTCGGAATCGGGCTCGCCTGGGGGCACATCGGCGTCGCGATCGGCGCGTTCGTTCTGGTTGCGGTCAACGCCACGTCGATCCTGCTCGCTGGCCTCGTCGTCTTCTGGTATCTCGGCTATCGGCCAGACGGGTGGACCCGCGGCAACCTCCGGGCGAACGTCACCAAAGACCGGCTCGGTACGGTCGCTGTCATGGCACTCATCAGTGTCGTGGTGCTGGCCGGTTCCGGCGTCGTGCTCGGACAGCACGTCGCCTTCGAAAGCGAGGTCAACGACGAAGTTCGGTCAGTACTCGACGACGACGAGTACGAGGAGCTCGAACTGGTCGAACTCGAGACGGAGTTCTACGACAGCGGGATGATCAGCGATGAGACAGGGGTGACCGTTGTCGTTCGGCGCCCGGCCGACGTCCCGTACCCCGACCTTGCGACGACCATCGAGGCCACACTCGAGGCCCAGACCGATCACGAGGTGTCCGTCATCCTCGAGTTTATCGAGGGAGCGGCTGCGGACGGATAGACCGGTTGTACGGCCCGAACGGTGCCGAGAACGCAAGGGGTTTAGGTCCAGTTTCCTAACAACGGGGTATGAGTGAGCAGCCACGCGTCGAGATCTATACGAAGGATCAGTGTCCCTACTGTGACAAGGCCAAGGACCTCTTCGACAGCAAGGGCGTCGAGTACGAGACCTACAACGTCACCGGCGACGACGAACTGTTCGAGGAGATGGTCGAGCGCGCCGACGGCCGCAAGACCGCTCCCGAAGTGTTCATCGACGACGAACTGATCGGCGGCTGGGACCAGACGAGCGCCCTCGACGAAACTGGCGAACTCGACGAGAAGCTCGGGCTCGTCACCGACGGTGGGAGCGATGCGCCGACGGGGCATCGAGACGAAGGCGGCGCAGCCGCCGAAGCCGTCGAACACCGCAAACTGATCATTGCCGGCACGGGGATCGCCGGCCTCACCGCGGCGATCTACGCGGGACGGGGCGACAACGATCCACTCGTCATCGAGGGCGACGAGCCCGGCGGCCAGCTCACACTCACTACCGACGTCGCCAACTACCCCGGCTTCCCCGACGGGATCGGCGGCCCCGAGCTCGTCAACAACATGAAAGAGCAGGCCAAGCAGTTCGGCGCCGAGCTCGAAAACGGGATCATCGAGAGCGTCGAGCGCGTCGACTCCCAGAACGCGCCCCGTTCCGGTGGCGCCGACCAGCGGCCGTTCCGCGTCGAGCTCACGAACGGCGACGTCTACACCGCAGACGCCGTGATCGCCGCCTCCGGCGCCTCGGCCCGGACGCTGGGCGTCCCGGGCGAGGACGAACTCATGGGCTACGGGCTCTCGACGTGTGCGACCTGCGACGGCGCCTTCTTCCGCGACGAGGACATGCTCGTCGTCGGCGGCGGCGACGCCGCCATGGAGGAGGCGACCTTCCTCACGAAGTTCGCCGACACCGTCTACATCGCCCACCGCCGCGAGGAGTTCCGCGCCGAACAGTACTGGGTCGACCGCGTCCACGAAAAGGTCGAGGACGGCGAGATCGAGATCATGAAAAACACGGAACTGGTCGAGATCCACGGCTCCCAGGAGGAGGGCGTCGATCACGTTACGCTGGTCGAAAACGAGAAGGGCCACCCGACCGATCGACTCGACGACCCCGAGACGAACGAGTTCGAGTTCGACGTCGGCGCCGTCTTCTACGCGATCGGCCACACGCCGAACACGGAGTACCTCGAAGGAACGGGCGTTCGGATGGACGACGAGGGGTATCTGCGCACCCAGGGCGGCGACGGCGGCGGCCAGACCGAGACCGACGTTCCCGGTATCTTCGGTGCCGGCGACGTCGTCGACTACCACTACCAGCAGGCCGTCACCGCCGCGGGCATGGGCAGCAAGGCCGCACTCGACGTCGACGAGTACCTCGAGGACGTCGAGCGGGCCGAGTCGAGCGCCGAGACCGAGACCGTCGCGGCCGACGACTGATCGAAGCGGCCGTTCTCGAGTCAGGAGCTGTTTTCCCAGCGATCCGCCAACAGCGCCGCGATCACGACGCCGAAAGTCAGTCCCGACGAGGCTCCGAGCAGGAGCTCGTCGAAGACGGCGACGAAACCGACGGCGATGACGACCCCACAGGCAAGTCCGACCGCGAGTGCCTTCGCGGTCCGTTCCCGATCGCTCATCGTTTCGCCCGTCTCGTTCATTGTCGGGTGTGGGTTCGAGGACGGCTTGAGCGTACTGGTCGGCTTGAGGCCCCAGTCAGTCTCTGCGAGCGTGAGTTAGAATTGCGTGGCGTTCACTGCCCGGTCCGCGTTCGGTAACCGATCGCACGAGCGGGAGCCAGCCTCGTCTCCGGGCCCCCTCGAGTCACGCTGTGGTGGCGCGCGCTGGCGATCGGTTCGAGCGATAGCGAGAACCGATCGCCGATGCCGTATGAGGGATGACCGAGGAAGCGACGCGATCGAGCGAATCGGCTGGGGAGGGCGTGGAAATTCCGTGTGTCCAAAAGTCCCAGTACGCTATTTTCAGCTACCGCAATAGATCGAGCCCGTACTTTTTGCCCGACGAATTGGACTCACCATCCTGTGAAGCGTCGCCACTTCGGGGCGTGACGTCCAAAAAATGGAAAACCGCGAATCGCAAGAGCCGGACGAGGTCCGGTAGTTAGTCGGCGTTAGTTCTGGCGGCGGGTCGCGAGCATGGCGGCGCCGAGCAGAGCGACGATGGCGACGGCGACACCGAATCCGGGCACGGTCTCGTCGTCGTCCTCGCCGTCGTCAGCACCGTTGGCGTCGTCGCCGTTGGCGCCGTTCTCACCGTTGGCACCGTTCTCGCCGTTGGCACCGTTCTCGCCGTTGGCGCCGTTCTCACCGTTCGCCGCGTCCTCGTCGCTGACGGTCAGCGTACCGGAGTCGCTGTCGTCACCGGTTTCGACGGACCAGTCGATCTCAGCTTCCTCGCTGGTGTCGAAGTCGAAGGACTCGGTCACGGAGTCACCGGCGTCGAGCTCGAGCTCCTCGGTGTACTCCTCGTCACCGACGGTGGCCTCGAGCGTCGCGGTGCCGGCCTCGTCGTTGTTGTTCACGACGGTCACGTCGAGGCTAGCGTCGTCGTCAACGGTAACCTCGGACGGAGCGTCGGCGTCAATCTTGAAGCCGTCCTTCATCTCCTCGTCGTCGTCAGCAGCGGAGACGAAGACACCCTCGGCCTCAGCCTGGTTGTCGTCGCCAGCGTTCACGCGGAGGGTTCGGATCTCGTCACCGTCCTCGTGGTCGCTGAGGTCGAAGGTCGTCGTCAGCAGGCCGTCACCGTCGACCTCGGCGTCGGAGGTGTAGACCTCGGAGGTCGTACGGAGGCGGAAGTCACCGTCCGTGCTGGGCGCGAGGTTCGTCTCGGCGGTCAGCTCGGACTCGTTGTCAGCTTCGATCTGGAAGCGGTCGTCCTCGTCCTGGTCGCCGACGAGTTCGACGAAGGCTTCCTCAATGTTGATCTGGGCGTCAGCGGTCTCGTCGTCGTCAACGTAGTCGTTACCGTCTTCGACCGTGAACGTCACGTCCCAGGTCTCGTCAACGTCCATGTACTCCTCGGTTGCCTCAACGACGACGAAGAATCGGTCCTCGTCCTCGTCAACGATGACCTCGTCACCGTCTTCGAGGCTGAATTCGTCAGCGTCGCCGTAGCGTGGCTCGTCAGTGTCGGTGAAGTCGAGTTCGACGTCGCCTTCATCGGTCCACTGACCGTCATCGATCGCGTAGCCGTAGATACCGGACGCTTCGACACCGACAACGAGGAGGTCCTCGTCAGCAACGGAGTCGGTGGAGACTGCGGAGTCTTCGATGTCCTCGAGTTCAACGTCCTCGGCATCGAAGTTGTCACCCGCGAGGGCCCACGTGTTCATGTCACCGGTCGATCGCTCCTCGAGGAGGAGGACCGCGGCGTCAGTTTCTTCTTCGTCGAGTTCATCCTCGTCGTCCGCAACGGCCGGGATGACTTCAAGCTCGTAGTCACCGGGGAGGAGGCGCTCACCCTCGTCGAGGGTGTCGCTCTCGTCACCGTCGAGTTCCTCCGTGACAGTTACGTCCTCGACAGCCAGCTCGTCGCCTTCGTCGTCGAGAACGGTCACGACGTCGTCACCGCTATGGTCTTCCTGACCCGCGTAGTACGTGTTGTACTGCACCGTCACGTTGTCCTCGTTCTCAACGCCCTCGATCTCGATGGTGGCGTTGTAGAACTCTTCCTCGTCGGTCATCTCGACCGTGAGGTTGTCGGTGCCGGTGTGTTCGATTTCGTACTCGGCGACGTCACCGACGTTCTGCTCGTAGGTGGACTCGTCGAACTGAGCGTCAACATCGGCCGGCTCGTCGACCGTGATCTCAGCCGTATCCTCGGCCGTCGTGTCAGCGACCTCGACCGTGAACTCGTAGTCGCCGGAGCTCTGGTCAGAGAAGTCAGCCTCGATGTTCGAGTCGACGCCCTCGATCAGGACTTCGTTGTCATCGGCATTGAGGTCGTCCCCGAAGATCGCTTCGAGGTCGTCATCGTCGACGGACTCGTTTCCGAGTTCACCGCTCACGTAGACATCGACCTCTTCGCGGTCAGTGTCAACGATAAGGTCAGTGGTGGCCTCGTCGGAGTCGTCGTTGAGTTCGACGGAGTCGTCGTCGAACTCAACGGTGATGACGTCGTCAGATGCCCAGAAGGTTGCTTCCAGGTTTTCCTCAAGCTCGTCCTCGTCGTTGAGGTACTCACCGTGGACGTAAACGTGGTACGCGTCATCGTCCTCGAGGTCGTCTGTCTCGAAGGTAACGACGCCGACGTCCTCACCGTCAATCTCGACCTCTTCGACGCTCGAGGTGTCGACGGTGTCGCCGTCACTGCCCGCGAATCCTTCGCGGATCTCAGCACCGTCGGCTTCATCGAAGCCGCCGACAGCGATCTCTTGTCCGACTAAGACGCCGTCATCGCTGAGGGCATCCAGGTCTTCGTAGTAGCGGTCAGCATCTATTTCGTCTGGAACGTCTTCGGTCTCCTCTGCAGCCGCCCCGCCCGCAAACGCTGCGGACATGGCGAAAACAGACATAACCATCAGCGCGGCCAGGAACACTGCACGTCCCTTTTCGCGGAATGAAGTTTCGCTTGTCATTTGTTGTTGTCTTGTTGGGTTGGTTTGCGTGCGATCGAGCGGAGAGCGAGTCAACCATCAGCCGTGTCGCAGCCGACTCGCCCCGGGTAGGGGTAATCGCCTCTTTTGGCAAGTGTGTAATAAGCTTTCTGACCGACCACTCTACTTTCCAATATATCCGATTCCGTCCTAGAGTGCCTGTATTTTGATTTTCGGAGCAGTTTTGTCTCTGAGTGAGCTGTTATTGGAAAGTACGAATCTATTGAGTCTACTTCTCTAGCGTACGTATTTCTTAGTTATGAGTATAGAATAGATGTAACCCAGACTCAGCTATGTAGTTACTTCAGCCTCCTCCGATATTGCAAACTCTGAGCGGCAAACTCGGATCGAACTCACGCAGTCGACCCCGCGATACCCCGAGGACGTCCGACTCGAACAAGGACGTCCGACTCGAACCAGAACGTCTCACTCGAACCGGACACCCCATCCGAACCAAAACGACTCGAACAAAGCGGTCCCAGCCGAGCAACCACGACCTACGGAATTTCGTCTCGAGAACCGCGGTACCGGTGGAGCGCCCACACCGCGACGGACGCAAGTCCCGCGACCACGGCGGGCCAGCGGTCGCTGCTCAGGTAGAGCCCGCCCGCGGGCGGACGATACTCCAGCAGGGGCCAGAAGACGGCGTAGGCCTCCCCCGACGGGGTGATGAGCGCGACGTCCAGCACGTGGTGGGAGGCGGCGCCGAGCAAAAAGAGCACGAGCGCCTGCCGGCGGTACTCGGGCGCGAGCAACAGCGCCGTCAACAGCCCGAGGACGATCGTTCCGCCGAGCGTGTGCAACGGCGCCCAGGAGAAGGGGATCCCCAGGAGGTACTGCATTAGGCCGTCGGGCAGGAAGATCTCGGCTTTCACGAAGTCGGGCGCGAGCGCGCCGACCATGACGATCGTGACGTGGGCCGGCCCCATCCAGTCGTAGCGGAAGGCAAGCACCATTCCCAGCACGTAGCCCGCCAGCACGTGGGTGAGGACGTCAGCCACCGCGATCACCTCCCGCGGGCGCCTCCAGGCCGTCGTCGGACTGCGCACGGGCGTTCCCGGACCCGGATCCGAGGGCCGAATCGCTACTGTCGTCACTACGCGGGCGTGCACGGTCGCGCGGAACGAACGCGAGGCGGCCGAGATCGAACCGCCAGTCCCGGAGGACGCGCCCGACGACCAGCAGCCCGCCCACAAGCGAGACGAGCATCATGTAGCGGGTGTCCGAGGGGTTCTGGACCGTAACCCGCTCGGCCGCCAGCGTCTCCTCGTCCTCGAGGGTCCCGTAGGTCGTCACCTGGTCGCCCGATTCGAGGTCGCCCTCGACGTTTCGATCGGTCTTGCCGTCCACGAGGATCGTAAACTGACCGTAGCCGCTCGCGCGCGTCGCGATCACGAGGGGGTCGGTCTCGACGACCTCGCCGCCGAGGATCACGTCCTCGCCGACGTAGCTGCCGCGGTCGGGTTCGACCTCGACCTCGTTGGGCGGCTCCTGTTCCATCGGTTCGGCGGGGCTGGCACCCGCCCAGACCACGAGCCCGGCCAGCGCCGCGAGGAGGGCGACGATCGCGAGGACGCGAACGCCCTGACCGAACGGCTCCGGTTTCGTCATTCGGTTCATCCGCGGGAGCCGTCGGACATAGGCGTTGTGCTCTCTCCGCCAAACCGCGCCCGGAGCCGCCGACGGACCGGCGGCGCCTCCAGGACGCGCCAGCCGACGACGGCGCCGACGGTGCCGACCAGGGAGAGCAGCGCCCGCGTGCTGGCGGCGTCGACGAGGACCGCGAGGACGGCGATCACGATTGCCGCGAGAAACGCCCGTCGGGGGTCGCCGCGAGCGACCCAGGCGATCGCGCCGAGGTACGCGACAGCGAACGCGACCGAGGCGGGGACGTCGACGAGGTAGTGGATGCCGAGCGCGAGTCGGGCGAAGCCGACGACGGCGACGACCGCGCTGGCAGCGAGCAGCCGCCGAACGCGAGTGCTACGGGTCGTCCACAACGCGAACGCACCCCAGGTGCTCACCGCCGCCATGACGTGGCCGCTCGGGAAGCCGTGCTCGCTCGAGGACACCGCGTGCAGACTGGGGTCGGTGCGGGGAAGCGCGAACGCGCCCTTGATCAGGACGACGAACGCGAGCCCCCCGAGCGCGACCGCGAGGACGTACGCGGTCCGCTCGGAACAGAGCGCTCGCCCATCGGGGACTCCCGTCCGGAGCGTTCGCCCGACGTCCTGGAGGTAGAACAGTCCGAGCACAGGGACAAGCAGCGTCAGCTTCCCAGGGTAGGAGAGCGCGACGAACAGCAGCGTCGTCCACTCGGGGAGAAACTCGCGGAGGAGTTCGGTCGCGCCGACGCTGCGGCTCATATTTCAGGGCGGGACGGGAGCGGGGAAACGGTTCGCGTTTCGATCGCGCGCCTGCGCTCGCGGTATCGCTCTCGTCGAAAAATCGAGCCTGCGACTCAGAACGGGAACAGCGAGTCGGCGTCGGGATCGCGCTCGAGCAGCTCGATCTCGTGGCCGTCTTGGTCTTTCGTGAAGGCGTACATGTTGTCGTTGCTCTCGGGGTCACGGTAGTCTTCCGCTTCGCGGGTCATCAGCTGGTCCCAGTCGTCCTCGAGGTCGTCCATGCGGACACAGAGGTGACCCCAGGCGTCGCCGAACTCGTAGCTGCGGCCGTCGTAATTGTAGGTAAGCTCGACGGCCATCGCCTCCTCGCCGGCGTCCTCGGGTTTCATGAAGTAGTTCGCGAACGAATCCGACTCCCAGCGACCGGTGTGTTCGTACTCGAACTTGCGGGTCCAGAAGCCGAGTGCGTCGTCGGCGTCCTCGACGCGAATCATGGTGTGATCCAGCGACCAGGTCCCGCCTTGCTCGGGATCGCGCTGGACGATCTCGACCTCGTGGCCGTCGGGATCCGTCACGAAGGCGTATCGGCCGCCACAAGATTCGGGGTCGCGATAGTCCTCGACGCCCTCCTCCATCAGCTGCTCGTAGTGGTCCTCGAGTTCGCCCTCCGGCACGCGGACGGCGATGTGACCCCAGGCGTCGCCGAGCTCGACGTCCTCGCCCTCGTTGTGGGTAAGCTCGAGCATCGCCTCGTCCTCACCCATCTCCTCGGGGCCGAGGTAGACGATGGTGAAGCCGTCGCCCTCGTGGCGGTCTTTCTCCTCGTACTCGAGGTGGGTCTGGTACCAGTCCAGCGACTCCTCCAGATCGCCGACGCGAAGCATGACGTGATCGAGCGTACCGTCCATACCCGGACCAACGCCGGGAAATCTCAAAAGCGTGGCGAAGCCGGCGGTCTACTCGGCGTCGTCGGACGAGCCGTCCTCGGGGCGGTCGGCCTCGGCGGCGATCGGTCGGACGCCCTTGCGTCTCGCGTCGAGCTCCGAGAGCCCGTAGACGAGCCCGGCGAGGACGCCGAGCCCGATCGGCAGGAAGATCGCGGGCGAGAGCCCGAGGTAGCCATAGAGCAGGTAACAGACCACCACGACGGTCATGACGGTCGCGGCGTAGTAAAACTGCGTGCGCACGTGGTCGATCAGGTCCGCCCCGGTGAACGTCGAGGACAGCACGGACGTATCGGAGATCGGCGAGGTGTGGTCGCCGAAGATCGCTCCCGAGAAGACGGCGCCGACGACGACGGGCATCAGGTCGAACGAGCCGGTCAGCTCGTAGACGATCTGGATCGCGATCGGCGTGACGATCCCCATCGTCGCCCACGACGATCCCATCGTGAACGCGACGAAGGCCGCGACGAACAGGACGACGATCGGCAGCAGCTCGAGCGGGATGGCGTCGCCGACGTACCCCGCGACGAAGTCACCCGTGCCGAGCGCCTCCGCGACGTCGCTGATCGCCCACGCGAGGACGAGGATCGTCACCGCCGTCGCCATCAGCCGGAAGCCGTCGATGACGGTGTCGACGCCGTCGCCGACGTCGAAGAGGTCGTAGACGACGCCGATCGCGATCGCGGCGACGACCATGGCGAACGAGCCCCAGACGAGCGCGCCGGCGAAGTCCCCGGCGCCGACGATATCGACGAGGACCTGGATCAGCCCCACCTCCTCGGCGGCGGCGCCGATCGCCGTCGGCGCCCCCTCCTCGGCCTGCTCGGCGGTCCAGGCCTCGTACCCGGTCCAGAAGGCGCCGGCGAGGGTGACCGCGATGAGGACGACGACGGGCGCGAAGAACGTCCGCAGCATCGGACGGTCGTCGATCGGCTTCCCGAGGTCCTTCTCGACCTCCTGGAGCGGGGTGGCGTCCTCGCGGCTGACGAGCCCGCGTTTCCACGAGCGGTGTTCGGCGTCGAGCATCTCGCCGAAGTCCCGTCGCGTGTAAACGACGATCCCAACCATCGCGATCGCGAGCAGCGCGTAGGTGTTGTACGGGATCGACCAGACGAACGTCTCGAACGCCGTCGGCGCCTCGCCGTCGACGCCGAGGTCCTCGTAGGCGCCCGCGATCAGCGAGAGCTGGAAGGCGACCCAGCTCGAGAGCCCGATCGTCGCGACGGGCGCGGCCGTCGAGTCGACGATGTAGGAGAGCTTCTCCCGGGAGATCCGGAACTGATCGGAGATCTCGCGCATCGTGGAGCCGACGATCGCCGTGTTGGCGTAGTCGTCGAAGAACATGAGCATCCCCAGCACCCATGCCGTTAACCCGACCGTACGCTGGCTCTCGAGGCGGCTGGTCGCCCAGTTACGAACCGCGGTCGCACCGCCGAGCCGCCAGATCAACGCGACGCCCGAGCCGAGCAGGATCGTAAACAGCAGGATCTGGACGTGAAAGCCCTCGTCGGCGATGATTGCACCGACGATCCAGTCGAAGGTCTGTCCGATGCCGAGGCTCTCGGTGTAGATGATCGCACCCGACCAGACGCCGAGAAACAGCGAGAGCATCGGTCGCCGCGTGACGACCGCGAGCACGATCGCCAGCAACGGCGGTAGCAGCGATAGTATCCCGAACTCAGACATACCTGTGTCGATGCCGTCGACGCTGATAATTCTGATTCATCGGAGCGATCGCTCCGAAGCGACCTCCTACCGGCGCAAGATGAGCTTCAGGACGTCCTCGTCCTCGAGGACGTGGTCGGTGCCGACCTGCTGTTCGTCGTGGGTGGCGCTGGGGCCACTGACGCGGGCGAAGCGGAACCGGTTTTCCATCTCGCCACCGAGTTTTTCGATGGCCTCGCCGACGGTCGAGCCCTCCTCGATCACGAGCGGCTCCTCCCAGTCGACGCCCCGTCCCGGTTTGTCCATGTACACTCGGATGAGCCCGAGGTTCTCCCAGATGCGGTCTTTGAGCGCGTCGAGTCCCTTCTCGGCCTCGGCGCTGATGAAGGTGACCTCCGCCTCGGGGTCGAGCCCGCGTTCACGGAGCTGGTCGTCGACCTGCTCCTTGTAGTCGGGGTCGATCAGATCGACCTTGTTGACGCAGGTGATCGAGGGGATGTATTCTCGGTTGTCCATCAGCCCGTCGATCAGCCGATCGATCGAGACGTTCTCCTGGAGGTTCAGGTCGGCGTTGACGTAGCCCTGGTCGCGCAACACGTCCGAGATCGTCTCCTCGTCTAAGTCCTGGTCGGCGCTCGAGGTGATCTTGATCCCGTCTTTGATCTTCGGACGGACCGTCACCCGCGGGGGCTCTTCGTCGACGCGGATGTTGATGTCGTACAGCTCCTCCTGGAGGCGGTCGTACTGGTCGATCTCGAACACCGAGAGCACGAAGACGATCAGGTCGGCGTTGCGAACGACCGCCAGCACCTGCTGGCCGTCGCCCTTCCCGGACGCCGCCCCCTCGATCAGTCCGGGGACGTCGAGCAGCTGGATGTTCGCCCCGCGGTGGTTGAGCATTCCCGGGTTGACGTCGAGCGTCGTAAACTCGTAGGAGCCCGTCTCGCTCTCGGCGTTGGTCAACGAGTTCAGTAACGACGATTTGCCGACGCTCGGGAAGCCGACGAGCGCGACCGTCGCGTCGCCGTGTTTCTCTACGGAGTAGCCGCCACCACCCCCTGAGCCCGACTGCTGGTTTTCGAGCTTCTCCTTCTTCTCTGCGAGCTTGGACTTCAGCCGACCGATGTGGGCCTCGGTCGACTTGTTGTAGGGCGTGTTGGCGATCTCCTCTTCGATCTCCTCGATATCGTCCTCGAGCCCCATTTGTCTGTACTCAACCGGTCGCACCGAAAAACGCTTTCCATGCGACCCCGCGTGCGACGGTCCTCGTCGGCCCGGAAGTGTCGCGTTCCGTCTCCCGTTGTCCCGGCATACGATCCCGGTCGTCGAAAACACCGAGTACTACCACCCGGTCTCGGAACGATCGACGATGAGAGGTCGACACGCATATCCCTTCGGCGGCAGTAGCTCCGGCCAATCAATGCCGGAACCGTCGCAGTTGCGCGATAGTACCCAGATCGTGCTCCCCCGCGAGACGGTCGAGTCCATCGAGCCACGACTCGACGAGGAGTTTACCGTTACCGTGGTTCCGGAGGACGAGGACCGCTGTCGGATCGTCGGCAGTCCGGTCGAGATCAAGGACGTCAGCGAGTTCCTCACTCGACGCGGGATCGCGGTCGAGTAGGCGCCCCGAGGACGCCCGTCGCGGCTACCGCTCGGGATGGATCGGCGCGTCGAACCCGCCTCGAACCAGCGGTTTCGCGACGTGACGGCGCGCACAGGGCGGCACCTCGTACCAGCCTTTCTCGAGTTCGCGCTCGAGCGGCACCCGTTCTTTCCCCGCGCTGCTCGTCTCACAGTCACGGCAGCGATACCCCTGGTCTCGGCCCGCGCTTTTCATCGTTCGTCCACAGTCGGGACAGGTCGGCGTGACCCGCTCGGTGGTGACCAGTGCACGGACGGCGAACTTCTCGAGCTTGAGCGTTCCCCGCGAGACCTCGCCGCAGACGGTGAGTCGGTCGCCGACCCGCAGCGCCCGGACGCGGTCGCGGAACCGCTTGGTCGGCTCGAAGGCCGCACACTCGAGGGTCAGCGACTCGCCGTTCTCGTCGTCGTCCGTCGCCTCGAGGGTCACGAACACGTGCCCGCCTCGGACCGTCTCGGGCTCGCTCGCGATCCGGCCGTCGAGACGGTAGGCCCGTCCGTCCCGAACGTCCGCGAGTCGACCCTCCCGAAGGTGGACATCGGTCCCCTGGTTGGTGACGAACAGCTGGCTCGCGTCGACGGGCTCGCTCTCGATCCGATCGCCGACCTCCCGGACCGCGTCGGGATCGTCGCCCCTGATCCCGTACAGGATCGGGCCCGGCGCGTGTGGAACGCAGACCGTCTCTCCCTCCTCGCGATCGACGGTATCCCAGACCTCGGGGTAACCCCGGTCAGCCGCGGTGAAGACGCTCTCGGCGTCGACTTCGCGGGTCGTTCCCCACCGATCGGAGTCCCGATAGGAGATGTGTTCGTAAGTCCAGTCTGCGAGTTCGCGCCAGGCGCCGATCGCGGCCAGGGCGCCGATGCGGCCGCGACCGTTGCCCGCGTGCCACGACCGGTAGTCGTGACGATCGATCAGCGCCGTCGCGTCGGTCCGTTCAAGGTGCGTTCGGATCGCCCGTCGGGCGAACCGACTCACCGTCTCCGGCGCCTCGTCGGGATCGTGGTCGGCGACGACTACCCCGGGGTGGGTCCGCTCGTCGGCGGTCTCCGCGAGGACGTCGAGGCGGTCGCGGGCGATCTCGAGAGCCCGGCCGGGATCGCAGTCGGTGTGGATTGCCAGCGCGGCGTTACCCCGAGTCTTGTACTCGACGGCGGGGTTGAGCCGGACGAGCACCAGCCGCGATACTGACGCACCCGCCCGCTCGAGACGGACGGCGATCGTCCTGGCGACGTAGGTCGTACACATCCCTCGCTCCCGCGAGTCGGTATCGTCGAGCCCGACGACAGTCATCGGTCGACGGTACCGGATCGGCGGATAACTACCTTCGGATCCCGCCGCTGAGGCGTCTTTTGATATAAAAGCGTACCTCCCGATCGGTCGGCGAATCGCCACCCTGCACCCGGGGATCGGCGGGACAACACTCATATAGATGGACTCACTTACAATCCCCTATGTCCCGCTCGGCACTGGTCGGCAACGTTACCGCGATGTTAGAGGACGCGGGATTCGTGGTCAGCGACCGGTGTGCGATCCGTCCGAAGAGCTTCGACGTCGCGGCGCGCCGCGGCGACAACTTGTTGCTCGTGAAGATCCTGGGCAACATCGACGCCTTCAACGAGGAGACCGGTCACGAGATGCGGCGCCTGGGGACCTACCTGCAGGCGACGCCGCTGGTGATCGGACTGCGTAGCCGAGACGAGGATCTGAAACCCGACGTCACCTACTTCCGCCACGGTGTTCCCGTTCTCAGCCCCGATACGGCGTACAACCTCTTCATCGAGGACGTCCCGCCACTCATCTACGCGGCACCCGGGGGACTGTACGTCAACATCGACGGCGACCTGCTGGCCGACGAACGCGAGGACCGCGAGCTGAGCCTCGGACAGCTCGCCAGCCAGCTCGGCGTCTCCCGACGAACCGTCTCGAAGTACGAGGACGGGATGAACGCCTCCGTCGAGATCGCGATGGCGCTGGAGGACCTGTTCGACGCCTCCCTCACGAGCCCCGTCGACGTCCTCGAGGGCGCCGACGACGTCCACGAGAGCGAGTCGACCCCGGAGGATCCCGACGCCGATCCGACCGACGAACGGGTCGTCGCCGTCTTCACGCGGGCCGGCTACCGGGTCCACCCGACCGTCCGCTCCCCGTTCAAGGCCGTCAGCGAGGACGAAGACGACAGTGGCGTCGTCCTCACCGGTCACTCGAAGTTCACCGAGGCCGCCGAGAAGCGGGCCCGAATCATGAGTTCGATCGGGCAGGTGACCCGGTCTCAGTCGGTGTACGTCGTCGACCGGGCGAAGCGTGACTCCGTCGACGGCACCGCCCTCGTCGAACGCGAGGAGCTCGAGGAACTCCGCGACGCGGACGATCTCCGCGCGGTGATTCGGGAACGGGCCGAACACGAGGAAGCGGCCTGAGCGCGAGCGATCGCGTCCTCGTCGTTCGATCGATTGCCTGATACCGACGAACTAACTCCTGGAGCTGTGAAATTATCGGCAATAATTAAATATAGCGGTCGCATCGGCAGACGAACATATGAGTGGTGCCAGCCCGAGCGGACAGGACACCGTGAGCGTCGAGATCGTCAGACGGGTCGCGGAACGGACCGACCGGGAACCGGAGAATCTCCCCTCGCTTCACCGCGTCATCGACTCGGAGGCGCTCGACTCACTGTTCGAACCGCCCCAGATCGACCGCCAGCAGCGAGGCGGTGTCGAGTTCTCCTACGCCGGCTACTACGTTACCGTTCCGTTCGACGAGACTCGCGAGATCACCGTTTCCGAAGGGCCGACGTCGTGAGCGTCGATCGATCTCAGTGATTCGGATCGGCAACGGTCGTCCAACGAATACGTTTCCGTTTGCGTAAACGGAAACGGTCTAGAAGCACCCGCAAAGCCGGCGACCCACCGGTGCGCCCGATCCCTAGTCGGCGTCGATCGAGGACGCGACCGACTCGACCAGGCGTCGCTCCGGGTCGTAGTCGAGGACGCCATTGTCGGTCATCCGGGGGAGGTGGGCGTGGTGCAGTTCGATCGCGACGCGCTCGACGGTCATCGACGAGTCGTCATGTTCCGCGACCGCCGCGGCCAACTCCTCGAGACCGGCTGGGACGGTCAGGGCCGCCAGCGCCTCGAGTGTCAGTCGGTGTCGGTTCTCCGTCAGTCGGTCGTGGCACGCCGCCGTCGTCTCGATTGTCATTGCCTGATCGGAATCGGTTGTCGATACGTCGGCCGAGTGGTTGTTCGACCGTAAGCGGCGGGCAAAAACTGTTAGGTACACTCTGCAGTGAAACGACGATAACCGTGGTTCCGATCGCAATTTGGGATCGGTTGCGGTCGGAAGACTCCGTCGACGGAAGATTGATGGACGGGACCGAGGAACACGAACCGATGGACGAACTGACCGACGCGTTACGGGAGACGCTTGCGGTCTTCGACGGCTCGGGCGAGCCACGAACGACGACGGAGGTGGCCGAACGGCTGGAGTTGGGCCGACGAAGCGTGTACGCCCGACTGGAGCGACTCGCCGAGCGAGACCAACTCCGGACGAAACGCGTCGGTGCGAGCGCCCGGGTCTGGTGGCTGCCGCCCGAAGGCGACAGTACCGAGGCGGCCGGGGACCGTCAACGACACGGCACTCCCCGATCCGGGCTCGAAGCAGAGATCAAACGGATCAGCGACGGGTTCTTCGCGGTCGACGACGAGTGGCGGCTCAGCTACTACAATGACGTCGCCGCGGAGATGATCGACGAGGACGTGGCGGATCCGCTGGGAGCGCGGCTGTGGGACGTCGCCCCCGGGTTGGTCGACACGCCGTTCGAGACGACCTACCGAACGGCGATGAAACGCCAGAAACCCAACTCCGTCGAGGCCTACTTCCCGCCGCTGGAGGGGTGGTATCGGGACATCGTCCACCCCTCCAAATCCGGACTCTCGGTCTACTTTACCGACATCACGGAACGGAAGATCCGCGAGCGAACGCTCGAACGGTACGAACGGATCGTCGAAACCGTCGACGACGGGATCTACGTCCTCGACGGAGACGGGCGGTTCGCGTTCGTCAACGACACGTTCGCTTCGATGACCGGATACGACCGTGACGAACTGCTTGGAGCTCGCGCGACCCTCGTGTTCGACGAACGGTCTCGGACGCCGCGCTCCGAACTCGACGCGGGGAGTCGACGCGTCGCCGTTACCGAGGAGTCGCTGTACGGCGCCGACGGAGAGTCGGTTCCCGTCGAGAGCCGTCTCGATCGGCTCGAGCTTGCGAACGGCGAAGCCGGACGGGTCGGCGTCGTTCGCGACGTCACCGACCGTGTTGAGGACGAGCGCGAACTCGAGCGCCAGCGCGAGCAGCTCGCGGCGGTGACGAGTCTGGGCGAGGTCGCAAACGGGATCGTCCACGCCATCATCGGTCAGCCGACTCGCGAGGACGTCGAAACGACGGTCTGTGAACACCTCGCAGACTCGGAGTCGTACCTGTTCGCCTGGATCGGCGACGTCGGCGCCGCGACTCGGACGGTGAACGTCCGGGCCGAAGCCGGGGTCGAGGGGTATCTCGACGACGTCACGATCTCGGTCGATCCGGACGACGAGCGAAGCTGGGGGCCGACCGGTCGAGCGCTCCGTCGGGGCGAGGTCCAGACGATGCAGCGGCTCGGAGACGAGCCCCGGTACGACCCCTGGCGGGACCGAGCCAGGGACTACGGGGTTCGGTCGTCCGCGGCGATCCCGATCACTCACGAAGGTGCACTCTACGGCGTGTTGAACGTTTACGCCGAACGGCCGAACGCCTTCGAAGGACCCGAAGGGCACCGAATTACGCAGCTCGGCGACATCATCGGTCACGCGATCGCCGCCACCGAACGCAAGCGTGCGTTGCTTGGCGACGACCTCGTCGAGCTCGAGTTCTGGATCCGGGACGTCGGTTCGGCGTTCGACGTTCCGACCGAGACGGCAGGAACGATCACCTTCGACCACACGATCCCGATCGGTGACGGCGAGCTTCTCGTCTACGGAACCGCGACGCCGGACGCGATCGAAACCGTCCGCGGGCTCGCCGGGGCGCTACCCGGGCCGACGGACATCACGCTCCACACGGAGGCGACGCCGACAGGATTCGAGCTCCGGGTGACCGATCCCCCGATACTGTCGGCCGTCGCGTCCCGGAACGGGTACGTCGACGACGCCGTGATCGAGGACGGCGACTACCGGGTGACGATTCACCTCGCGCCGAGCGTCGACGTCCAGCGCGTCGTCGAGACGGTCGAGTCGGCCTCTCCGGACGCCGAACTGCGCTGTCATCGCCAGATCATCCGGCCCGCGGACGATCCTCGGCCCATCCAGCGCCGTCTCGCGGCGGATCTCACGGATCGACAACACGCCGTGCTTTCGGCCGCCTACTACGCGGGCTTTTTCGAGTGGCCGAGAGAGACTTCCGGGACCGAGCTCGCCGAGTCGCTGGATATCGCACCGCCGACGCTCCACCAGCACCTCCGGACGGCCGAGCTGAAAGTCCTCGAGTCGCTGTTTTCGGCCCCGGAAGAACCCGCGAACCGGTCGTAAACGGAATCGTTATCGATAACGTTTGCGGAGGCGTTTGCGCAAACGTCTACGAATCGAAGTACGTTTTCGTCCGTTATCCGCCTCGCTCGCGAACGACGAGTCCGATGAATCCAAGGCGGTTCGCTCCTACCGGAGGGTATGGGAGGGACAGTCGCGGAGATCGAACTCTCGCCGGCGGAGTTCGTCCTCGAGGAGACGATCGACGACATCGAGGGGCTCGAGTGCGAGGGCGAACGGATCGTCGCGAACGCCGACGGCGAGGTCATGCCGTTTCTCTGGGTCGACGCACCCGATCTCGAGGGGATCGAGGCGGCGTTCGAGAGCGACGAGACCGTCGACAACGTACAGCTCCTCGCGGACGTCGACGGGGAACGGCTCTATCAGATGGACTGGGTTCGTCGGGTCGACGCGCTCGTTCAGATGCTCGTCGAGGAAGAGGGCACCGTCCTCTCGGCAGCCGGTGACGCCGACGGATGGCAGTTCCGGCTGCTGTTTCCGGACCGGGATAGCCTCTCGCGGACGAACGACTACTGTCGGTCTAACGGGATTCGATTCACGCTTCACTCCGTCTACAGCCTCGAAGAGGGGCGGCAGGGGCGATTCGGGCTCACCGACGACCAGCAGGATACCCTCGAAATGGCCTTCGAACGCGGTTACTACCAGATCCCCCGCGAAGCGGACATGATGGCGCTGGCCGAGGAGATCGACATCTCCCACCAGGCGCTCTCGGAACGGCTCCGACGGGCCCACCGAAGCCTCGTCCAGAACACCGTCGTCATCGGTCAGGACGGCGACCCGGGGGAGTAACCGATCGCCGTCCGTGCAGCGGGTGACCGATCATCGGTAGTTGCGAACCCACCGACCGCCGCAGAACGGGCACGGGATAGCTATCTCTCGCTTGCACCCGACCGAAAGGTATGGGTACCAACACCAGTTCACTCGGGAATTTCTCCCGCAGAACGGTGCTGAAAGCCGGCGCCGCCGCGTCGGGTGCGATCGCGCTGAGCGCCTCGGCGACCGCAGACGACGAGGACGAGACCGACGTCGACGAACCCGACGGCTTCGAGGTAACGGTAGTTGCCGAACACGCGCCGTTTCCCGACGAGGTCGCCGCGACGTTCGACGTGACCTACGACGACGCCGAGGACCCCATCACCGTCAACCTCGAGGACGCGTCGACGGTCGTCCTCGCGGAGGCCGTCTGGGAAGAAGGAGCGCGCTCGGGCTGGCACCGCCATCCCGGGATGTCGATCGTCAGGATGCTCGAGGGCGAGATCGACCACACGATGGAGGACGACTGTGTTTCGCGGACGTACGAGGCCGGCGACGCCTGGATCGATCCGGGCCATATCCACAAGGCCGACAGCGAGGACGGCGCCGTCGCCTCCGTCACGTTCCTGGGGATCCCCGACGGCGAACCGGCGACCGAGTGGGTCGAACCGGTCGACTGCTGACCGTGACTCTCGCGACCGGTCCGCAGTACGACGGTGGCGGAGCCGCCAACCCGCATGGACGAGCCGTCTTCGACCGCTATCTCTCGCGGCTCTTTCGGACGGCCCACACGACAGTACGCTGACCGACGCCTTCCTGCACGTGCTCTTGATGCAACAACCGTCGTCCTCGCTGCTTCGCCCCGGCGTCGCCTGGCGCGTGCTCCGCCCCAGCCGGCTCGAGGAGCGACCGCGGGACGAGCCGCGAGAGCCCCAGCTCTCGAGCGCCGAACGTGACCAGCCGGTGCGAGCGCGTCGGGATTGACGGTTGGGCTACAGGTTCGGAATCTCGGTCGCCGGAAGGAACTGGCCGGTCTCCCGGTAGACGCCGCCCAAAAGCACCGTCGCCGCGACCAGCGGCAACGCCGCACAGGCGAGGTAGACGGGTGCGAAGCCGACGACTTCGGTTACCGGAAGCGAGACCATCGGCCCGACGCCGCCGCCGACGTCGCCCAGGACGTTGTTCGTCCCGACCGCTCGGCCCATACGGTCGTCGGCGGTGAGATCGCCCAGCAGGGCCATCATCGGACCGCTCGTCCCGCCCTGTCCGGCCCCGATGAACAGACAGGCCACTGCGAGGGTGCCCGCCGAGTCGGAGAGACCAAGCAGGAGAAAGCCGACGAACAGGACCCCGAGGAACGTGAGCAACACCGGGACGCGGGACTCCCGGAGATCGCTGACGTACCCCCCGACGAACATAAAGATCCCCGCGGTGACGACGGTGATCGCCATGAACAGCCCGGAGGTGCCCTGGGCATCCAGTCCGAGCAGACCGATGTCGTTCTCGCCGAGAAACAGCACCAGCGTCGAGAACAGCACGCCGAAGTAGACGAACAGCACCGCGAAGTTGATCAATCCGACCGTTACGGCCGGCACGCTGACGTCGACGTCCCACGGCTTCACCGCCTCGCGAGCCCCGCCCTCGACGTGGGTCTCCGGGATCGTTGCGTACGCCAGGCCACTGGCGACGAACGCGAACACCGTCGCGAGGAGGAAGGCGGCGATCTCCCCGCCGAGCTCGCTGACGACGCCGCCGACGACCATCCCCGCCGGGACGCCAAAAAGGACGCCGCCCCTGATGAGACCCATGCTGGTTCCCCGGGAGCCGCCGTCGCTGACGTCGGCCGCGATCGTGTACGCGGTCGCAAACACCAGCGCGCTGCCGACGCCCCACAGGAACCGGGCGCTCAGAAACCACGCCTCGGGGGCGGGCGCGACGATCGCGACGACGTAACCGAACGTGGCGAACCCCTGGACGAACATCCCGACGACGAACGGTTTCCGGGTCCCGATCCGATCGACGAGGACGCCCGCGGGCGCGTTCGCCACCAGCCGCGAGAACCGGTTCGCGCTGAGGATCACGCCGACCATGAACGGCGAGATTCCCAATAGCACGCCCAGATTCGGCAGGATCGGGAAGATCACCCCGCCACCGAATCCGATGAAGAAGGTACTGAGGATCACCGACCCGATGACGAGGTACCGGCCGTCCTCCCGGCGCAGTCGATCGATCGCTCGCGACAGGGTCCGGCTCATTCGGACACCGTTTCCGTCCTCGGGCGCGTTCGCTCGAGCCGTTCGTCTCCCATCCTGACTGCCTAGTCAGTTAGTACTCAAAGCGGTTTCGGTCCCGCTCGTCGGAGGGCTCTATCAAGCGAAATGTAGTTTACAGTCAGTCGCGAGGACGATCTGAGCGGTTCGAGACCGGACGACCACCCGCACCGTTCGCGGTCTCTGGCCACGGACACGCGAGAGAGTGCCGAGAACGATAGGGCAGAAACGATTTCGTATACGATACCGCAACTGACTCCGCAAGCGAAAATGCAAACGGAATCGAAAACGATTACAGGTTCCGCTGGGCGTGGCGTCCGACGGCGTCGCTGAGCTGTTCGCTCTTCTCGGGCGTCGCGGTCTCGAGGCCGACGCGGACGGCCAGCCGGACGATCTCGCTGCGATCGAACTCCTCGGAGCGCTCCCGACCTAGCGAGGACTCGAGTGCGTTGCCGACCGCAGTCATCTCGGCGTCGTCCTCGTCGAGGGCGGCAAGCAGCGCCGCCACGGGCTGGTCGCGGACGGCGACAGTCTTCGGACGGGCGCCGCTGTCGACGGCCTCGATCGCGTCGACGAGCTCGTCGACGAACGCCGAGTCGGCTTCGGACCTGATCTCGTCGTTTCGGTCGCCCCGTTCGGTCTTCTTGCGCAGCTCCTCGAGCTCGTCGCTCATCGGGACTCACCCAGTCGCTGCTGCAGTTTCGCAGCACTCTCGAGGAAGGCCTCTCGAGCGCGCTCGGCGGTCGTCGACGGTTCCTCGAGGGCGAACACCGTTCGGCCCTCGTCGGCGGCGTTCCGGATGTCCTGGCTCGCGGGGACGTGTTCGGGTGCAATGGCACCCTCGTACTCCTCACCGAACCCTTCGAGGTACTCGGTGGCGAGTTTCGTCCGGGTGTCGACCTTGTTCGGCAGGATCATCGCGAGGTCGACGTCGACGCCGAACTGGTCGTCGATCTTCTCGAGGTCCCGTTCTAGCGCCGTCGCCTGCTCGCTCTCGAAGGGACCCATCTCGACGGGCGCGACGACGTTGCGCGTCGCCCACAGACCGTTGTACGTGACGTTGTTGGTGAGTCCGGGGAGATCGATGAGGACGGTGTCGTAGCGCCCGTCGATGTACTCGTCGAGGAAGCGTTCGAGTCGGGAGTATCGTTCCCTGGCGTCGTCGATGTTGCCGAGATCCGCGTCCAGCGAGTCGAGCCCGGGGTGGGCAGGGATCAGGTCGACGCCCTCGTCGGTCTCGACGATCAGGCTGTCGACGGCCGCGTCGCCCAGTTTCGAGGCGATCTGGTCCCACTCCTCGGCGAACACCGTCGAGATGTTCGGCCAGTCGTCGTCGGCGTCGATCTCGGTCTGTACGTCCGACCAGACGCCGAAGTGTTTCGCCAGGTCGCCCTGCTTGCCTGCGAGATCGATGAGAAGAACGTCCTCGCCCGTCTCGGCGAGCGCAACGCCGAGGTGGGCTGCGGAGGTCGTCTTTCCGGTACCACCCTTGTCGAGAAAGGTCGCGGCTCGGTTGGTGCTGACTGCCATCTACGTGTCCGTTTGCGCAAGCGTTTGCAGATAATATAAAAGCACGTCAGACGGAAACGCGACGGCGGTTCGGCTCCGTTCGCGTTGCCAGTCGGTATCTCGATCAGCGGACGTCTTCGGTGAACCAGATACTGCTATATCGAAACGGTACCTACGACTCCCTGATGTACAACGTGTGGCGATTGACAAACCTCCTGTTGCGGTCGTGGGTGGACGTGCATCTTGGAGAGTCACCACCAGTCCCTGCTGGGGAAATAACGGAGATTCTCTTGCTTTGTCTCGGCCCTGACGGGATTGGATAGCGGCGGTATATACTCTTCTGGTGAGCTTAGCTCTGAGTGACAACTTTCGCTACGATAGATTGTTTCCGCCCATTTGTGTCATAATTATGATAATAGGTGGGTAGCGAGAGATGAACCACTTCATGAACTGTTCTCTCTGAAGCAGTGAAGGTCGAATCACCTTCGTTTTTGTTTGTCACTCGGCCAAACTCCGACACTCTGGACTCCGAACCGCTGGTTCGATGGCCGGGGAAACCGACCGACCGTCGCCCGGAAGGCCCCGCGACCGTTCGATCGAAGGCGTCGTTCGTGGGGTGAATCGGATCGGTTCCGATAAGTGTCCGGACGCGTTTCGACCGAAACGAGTTGGGAACGATTTCGACACGCTGGCGGTATCGGGAGACGGTGCTGGCGCTGTGTACGCTCGCGTTCTTCGTCACGATGGTCGGACGGCTGGCGATCAGCCCGATCATCCCCGACGTCGTCGAGACGTTCGCGGTCTCGAACGCGGTCGTCGGGCTCTCGCTGAGCGGGATGTGGCTCGCCTACGGCCTCTCCCAGTACCCAAGCGGAATTCTGGCCGACCGCTACGGCGAACGGCTGATCATCCTCGTCGCCGTCGGCGGCTCGACGCTGGCGGCGCTCGCCGTCTCGGTCACGCCCGCGTTCGCGCTGTTTTTCCTCGCGACGATCCTGCTCGGCGCGGTCGCGGGACTCCACTACAGCGTCGCGACGACGCTGCTCGCTCGCACCTACGACAACGTCGGCACCGCCGTCGGCGTCCACAACACCGGTGCGACGATCGCCGGGCTCGTGACCCCCGTCGCCGTTGCCTGGCTCGCGGTCCGGTTCGGGTGGCGCGTCGCGGTCGCCGCCGTCGCGCTGATCGGGATCCCCTCGACGGTCCTCTTCGCCTGGAAGATCCGACCCACGGAGCCGCGCCGACCCGAGACGCCGCTGCGGGACCGACTGCAGGTCGGCCCCCTCGTCGAACTGCTCTCGCGCCCGCCAATCGCGTTCACGCTGTTCGTCGCGATCGTCAGCGAGTTCGCCTGGCAGGGAACCGCCTCGTTCCTGCCGACGTTTCTCATCGAACACCAGGGCGCCTCCACGACGCTCGCGGGAGCGCTGTTCTCGGCGTACTTCGTCGTGCAGGGTCTCGCCCAGATCGGCGTCGGCGCCCTCTCCGATCGGATCGGTCGGGACAGTGCGATCGGAATCTGTATGCTGGCTGGCGTCGCCGGATTCGGCGTGCTGATCGCGACCTCCGGGACGCTCGCGATCGGCGTGGGGGTCGTCCTCGTGGGGATCGGTATGAGCTTCGGAGCGGCGCTGATGCCCCGATTCCTGCAGGAACTCTCCGCTGAGGAACAAAACGCCGGCTTCGGACTCGTTCGCACCGTCTACATGATCGTCGCCGCCCTCGGTTCGGTCGTCGTCGGCGTCCTCGCAGATCTGTTCGGCTGGGCCGTCTCCTTTGGCTTTCTCGCTGCCTTGCTCGGGGCAGTCGGGCTGGCGCTCGCGCTCAACTCGCTGCTCGGGCTCGAGTACTGACTGATTTCGCGTTCTCGCCCCAGCCCGCTGGTGGCGGTTTCGTGCAGCGGATTTAAGAGGCAACGATTCACAATATTGTGATGTATGAGCAACACCGCATTCGACCCCGCGGAGGTCGCACGTCGCATCGACGAGGGTAATGAGGATCTCTTCGTCCTCGACGTGAGAAACGAGGACGACTACGAGGAGTGGCGGATCGAGGACAGCACGAACCTGCCGATCTACGACGAGTTGCTCGAGCACGACTACTCCACGCTGGAGGACAATCTCGAGGACCTCCCCGCGGATCGAGAGATCGCGATCGTCTGTGTCGCCGGGATCACGTCGGCGCGAGCCGCCGACTTCCTGCGCGAGCGCGGATTCGACGCGAAGTCGGTCGACGACGGGATGAACGGCTGGGGCCGCGTCCACCGCGCCTCCGAGATCGAGGACGTCGACGGCGTCGTCCAGATCATCCGCCCCGGGACGGGCTGTCTCTCCTATCTCGTCCACGACGGAAACGCGGCCGTCGTCGTCGATCCGAGCCAGTACGTCGACTACTACCTGAGCGAGGCCGACGAACGGGACCTCGAAATCGTCGGCGTCGCGGACACCCACGCCCACGCCGATCACGTCTCGGGTGCACGACGGCTCGCCGGCGAACTCGACGTCCCCTACTACCTCCACGGGGACGACGCCGGCGAGCTCGACCGACTGACCGAGTTCGAGGACGGTGATACCGTCCTCGTCGGGGGCCGATCGCTCGAGGTCGTCCACACCCCGGGTCACACGCCCGGGAGCGTCTCGTTTACGTTCGGCGACGCGTTGCTGTCGGGGGACACGCTGTTTCTCCGCAGCGTCGGCCGTCCCGACCTCGAGGAGAGCGCGACACAAGGCGGCGCGACCAGTCGAGCGGGGGACCCGCGAGACGGCGACGAGGACGCGATCCGAGCGGCCTCGAGCCAACTGTTCGAGAGTCTCGATCGACTAACCGAGTTCGGGGACGATCGAGTCGTGCTCCCCGGCCACTTCAGCGACGAATCGATTCGGCCGCTGGCGACCGGTCTCGGGGAGCTCCGCGAGGAGGCCACGAACGAGCTGCTGGGCTACGTGGAGGAGGGTGACGAGGAAGCGTTCGTCGAGACGATCGTCGAGAGCCTGGCCGACGAGCCGGCGAACTACAACGAGATCAAGCAGATCAACTGGGGCAAACGCCAGCCCGGCGACGACGTCGAGGAGCTGGAGCTGGGGCCGAACAACTGCGCGGCGAACTGATGACTCCGATCGGGGGACGAAAGAGCCGAACGAGCGATCAGGCGTACGTCTCTTCGAGGTAGTCGACGATGTCGTCGCTCTCGTGCATTCCCTCGACGTCCTGGGCCTCGTCCGTGATCACCGGAACTCCGGTCTGGCCGCTGACGCGTTCGACCTCGGTGCGGTCCTCGTGAGAGCGAGGGACCTCGATCACGTCGTAGTCGAGCTCGAGCTCGTCCAGTTTCGTTCGTACCTTCGCACAGAACGGACAGCCCGGCAGTTCATACAGCGTGATATCGGACATACCTGCGGTAGTGGCGGCACGCCCATGAGGCCACCGGTCGACAGGGGCGTTGCCGGAACCCCTCAGAACGCGAGCAGCCCCGCGTCGGTCGCGAAGTACGCAGCGAAGTAGACCACGAACGCGACCACGAGCGCCCACTGGCCGAGCGAGACGTCCTCGCGTTCGCCGACGGCGGTCTTGATGATCGGATAGCTCATGATCCCGGCGGCGAGCCCGTTCGCGATCGAGGCGGTCAGGGGCATGATCGTGATCGTCAGTCCGGCAGAGATCGACCAGGCGGGAGCCTGCCAGTCGATGTCGGCGACCCCCTGGAGCATGATGATCCCGACGACGACGACGGCCACGTAGGTCGCGTACTGGGGAATCGCAGCGATCACCGGAACGAGTACCAGCGACACCGCAAACAGCGCGCCGACGACGAGCGCGGTGAACCCGGTTCGGCCACCTTCCTCGAGTCCGGCCGAGGACTCGACGAACGTCGTCACGGTCGAGGTGCCGACCATCGCGCCGACGGTGGTGCCGACGGCGTCGGCCATCAGCGGCCGTTCCATCTCCGGGAGGTTTCCCTCCTCGTCGAGGAAGCCGCCGATCTGGGAGACACCGATGAGCGTTCCCGCCGTATCGAAGAAATCAACGAAGAAGAACGTGAACACGACCAGCCCGAAGACGAGCGGGTCCTCGGCGATCATGCCGAACCCATCAAGGAACCCCGAGAAAAGCGGCGTGAAGTCGTACTGCACCTGAATGTCCTGATCGGGCGTGAGGACGCCGGGAGCGACGACGCCGGCGACGGTCAACAGCCAGCCCAAAAGCGCCGTCGCGACGATCCCGAGGACGATCGCACCGCGGATCCCGCGGGCGTAGAGCACGAACGTCAGCGCGAGGCCGACGACCGAGACGGCCGCGACGGGACTGGTCGCGACGTTACCGAGGTAGACGAGCGTCTCGGGATCGGAGACGACGAGTTCCATCTCCTGCAGCCCGAGGAAGAGCAGGAAGACGCCGATCCCGGCGCCGACGGCGAACTTGACCGGTTCGGGAAACAGCTCGATGATGTAGCGTCGCGCCCCGACCGCTGTCAGCGCGATGAAGATGATTCCCTCAACGAACACCGCCGCGAGGGCGACTTCCCAGGGGACGCCGAGCCCGACAACGACGGTAAACGCGAAGAAGGCGTTCAGCCCCATCCCGGGGGCGAGCCCGAACGGCCGGTTGGCCCAGAACGCCATCACCAGCGTGCCGACGACCGACGCGAGGATCGTCGCGACCGCGATCATCTGGAAGACTTCCACGCTGCTGTACCCCTCGATATCGATCGCCTCGCTCAGGATCGCCGGGTTGACGGCGATGATGTACGACATCGCCAGGAAGGTCGTCAGCCCCGCAATCGACTCCGTCTCGAGGCTGGTGTCGTACTCATCGAACCCGAAGTACGCCGCGATCCGGTCGGAAACCCCCATGTTGGATGGTCGAGCATACCCATACGGCTCAGTTAAACGTTCCCGTCTCCGGTCGCCGATTAGTATACACGAGCGTGGATAGGACGTCGCCTCGACCGACGAACCGTCGCGGCCGCTCCGAACGAACGTATTTGTCCCCCGAGCACGTATCCGACTACCATGCGATTTGTCATCGTGGGATACGGCCGAGTCGGCTCGCACACGGCACGCATCCTCACGGAGGAGGGCCACGAGCTCGTCGTCGTCGACGACGACTCCGACCGGATCGAACGGGCCACGAACGACGGGTTCGACACCGTGGAGGGCGACGGTGCCGACGAGGCGGTGTTACTCGAGGCGGGAATCGACGAGGCCGACGCAATCGGGGCCTTTACCCCGGATCTCAACGTCAACTTCGCAGCCTGTATGGTGGGCAACCACCACGACTGCCGGACCGTCCTGCGGATCGACGAGGACTACCGGGAGGATATCTACGAGAAGTACGCCGAGGACGTCGACGACATCATCTACCCCGAACGGCTCGGCGCCGCGGGCGCAAAGACCGCCATGCTTGGAGGGGATTTCAACGTCGTCGCCGACCTCGCCGCGAACCTCCAGCTGACCGTCCTCGAGATCCGGGAGGGCTCTCCCGCGGTCGGCAAGCGGATGAGCGAGCTCGATCTGCCGGAGTCGGCGCGGATCTACGCTCACGGTCGCGCTCGCGAATCCCTGACGATTCCGCTTCCCGGGACCGAACTCGACGTCGGCGACGAGGTCGCTGTCGTCGCCGAGACCGATCGCGTCGACGAACTCCGGGCGATGCTGCTTCCAGCGTCGGCCTGAGCGAAAAAACGGGGCGGCGCAGAGAGCCGTGGACGCGCTCGAGATGGGATGGGGTATCGTATCGACGCGCCCGTCGAGTCCGACAACGGGTTCACCAATAAAACCACGTCAGACGGGCGGCTGACACAGCCACACTACTGCTTCTCGAGTCGAAACACCAGAACGTTCTGGTGGACCATCGAGGGGACAAAGGAGAACGGGTAGCCGTAGACGTGGAGGTCTTTCGTCGGATCGTACCAGACCAGATTCGCTGCGAGGACGAGCGGCGCGGTCGACTCGATCGCCCGCGCCAGCTCCGCGGAGAGGAACTCGTAGGACTGGTCGCGGTACATGTCGCCGATAAAGACGACGACGTGTCCCTCCGGAGTAACGGCGTCGGCGAACCGATCAAACTTCGCGGCCATGTCCTCGAGCCATGCCGCCTTGGTCGTCGTCTCTCCCCTGCCGGGGGCGTCACCGTCGGCACCGTCGGTTTCGGCCGCGTCGAACGCACCGAGCTTGCTCTCGCGGGTCGCGGCCTCGTTTCGGGTCTGTTCGAGCTCGTCCATGTTCCAGTAGGGAACGTCAGTCAACAGCAGGTCGACACTGTCGTCAGGGACGTCCTCGATCAGGTCGGCACAGTCTCCACACCGGAGCTCCTGTTCGGCCAGAGGCGCCTCGCCGCGGGCCCGCCGCTGCTCGTTCTCGCGCTCGAGGACGTCCGCGTAGAGTTCGACCCACTGCTCGTTTCGCTCGAAGCCGATCGCCTCCCGGAGCCCGGTCCCCTCGTGTTCGCAGAAGCTTGCTCCGAGCAAGGTGCCGCCGACGCCGGCGAACGGGTCAAGCACCGTCTCTCCGGCCTTGCTGAACCGTCCGATCAGCTCGGCACAGAGCCGCGGTGGTTTCTGGCCGCCGTGTTCGCTTCGCAGTTCGTGTTGGACGTCCGGCGGATACCGCTCGTCGATGACCGACTTCGTGGCGTACTTCCACTCCCTGCCGGTGAGGTCGTTGACGCGGTTGCGCTCGTCGTAGACGCCACGTCCCTCGACGTAGCGCTGGTGGTCGGCGAGCTCGTCGGTGTCGATCACCTCGCCGTCCTCGATCGGTAGCGACTCCTCCTGGGCCCGCTCGGCGTCGAACGCGCCGTCGTCGTCCGTAACCAGTCGGCTCTGTCGATGGCGGTCCCCGTCGGCCATAACACGTCCCCGAGTGGTCGCTCGGAGTACTTAAAAGCGCGTTCGTGGGTCGTTAGCTGGTGTAGGAGCTCTCGCCGACGATCTCGAGGAACTCCCCGCGACCGGTCGTCGTCGAGTCGTCGAACTCGGTCACCCGAACTCGAACGCGTTTCTCGACCGTCTCGGGGCCCGCACCTTCGACGATCAGGTGCGTGTCACCGATGTAGACGTGTCCGTCGGTCGAACTGTTCGACTCCGCGATGAAGACGTCGATCACGTCACCCTCATCGAGCGACGGATTCGTCTCGCGGAAGCGCCATCCCTTGAGGTACTTCTCGAACAGACTCATAGTCGTGCCACCTCCTCGCTCTCGCGATCGATAATGTACTCACGTCCGAACCCGGTGATCGCTGCGACGACGAACACCGCGACCAGCAGCCACCCCTGGAAGACGAACGGAACGACGTCGATCGGCGTCACGAGCATCTCCGTCGTGAACCAGTCGTACTCACCGGGGAGATCCTGCATCGCCGTGAATCCGGCGAGGACGCCGCCGGACCACGGGAAGATGTACCCGAGCGCCGCGGTCTGGGCGTCGAGGATGTTCGCCCGCCGGTAGCCGTTCAGGTTGAACCGTTCGCCGATCTTCGAGATGTACGGCCCGATCGCAACCTCCGCCGCCGTGTTGATCGTGATGACGGCGTTGATCAGCGCCGAGGAACCGACCATCGTCAGCTCGGCGTTGCGAACGTTCGTCGCGAGGTTCTCGATCGACCAATCCAGGATCAACTGGAAGGCACCCCCGCGGATCATGATCTGTGCGGCTGCGATGATCAACAACACAAGAATTGCCAGCTCGAAGAAGCCGGCCGCGCCGTCGATGAGACTGCCCCCGACGCCGACCGCGTCGGCGTCTTCGACGATCGTCAACACCGGCAGAAACTCGAGCGGTTCGGCGACCGGCGCGTCCTCGGGAGCGTTGAACATCACGATATCGCCGACCGACATCAGCCCCAGCGCGAGGCTGAAGGCGGCCGCGACGACGATTCCCCACGAGATCGCTTCGACGATGTGACGGCCGGCGACCGCCGCACCGATCACGATCCCCATCGAGACGAGATGGATCAGCCCGATGGGTTCGCTCTGGGCGACGAGGATCTCCCGGGCGTCGCCGCCGATCTCGAGGCCGCCCATGAACTGGCCGGCGATAATGTAGCCCACGAACGCAAGCACCGCGGCGATGATTACGTACTTGAACCGGGAGGCGACGACGCCCCCGATGTCCGAGTCCTGTGTCACCGCGCTGACGATCGTCGTGTCACTGACGGGAGCGAGATTGTCGCCGAAGATCGCCCCCGAGAGGATCGCGGCGAACATCAACACCGGATTCGCCCCGAGCAGAATTCCTGCCGGGAAAAACAGCGTGACGAACGCGATCGCCGCGCCGTATCCCGTTCCGATCCCGGTCGTGAAAAGCCCTGCCAGAACGAAGGTAATCGCCGGGAACAGCGTCGCGCCGATTCCGCCGACGTCGGCCAGCCAGACCAGTCCGTCGACGAACCCGCCGTCCTGCAGGATCTCTGCGAACATCCCCGCCCAGATCCAGGCGACGATCGCCGTCACCGCGACCGGCTGTGTCATCCCCTCGAAGATCGTGTTCGCGTAGGTCTTCCAGTCGCCACGGACGAAGAACATTCCCAGGATCAGCCCGATCAGGATCCCGACGACCAGTCCACTCGTATCGGAGATCCGCCAGAGTGCGGTCTGTGCGATCGCCCAGAGGATAAAAAACGCGATCGGAATCGCGCTCATCCCGCGACCGCCGTAGAACGTGATACGCGGCTCGTCGTCGTCAGCCTGGGTGAACGACTCAGTCGGACCCGACTCGTCCGGTCCACCGTTATCAGTGCTCATCGTAACACACGACAGTACTATCCAAACGGCGGGAAGTAAATGTTACCGAATGGGTACCGAACGATACCGCTTGCTGTACGCTTTTGGCGTTCTTTCTCGATAGCAGTAACGTGTCGACGCCGCCTCGCGACCGTCACGGGCTGCTGCGACCGGTAACATCGATGTTAGCGAGAGTCTTTGTACCGCTCGGCCGTTAGGAACGGTATGAACATGCTCGTCGACGGCGAGTGGCGGACCGACGCCTACGAAACGACGAACGACGACGGCGCGTTCGATCGTCAGGAGACGACGTTTCGGAACCGAATCCGTGACGATCCCGACGCCACATTCCAGCCGGAGGCCGGACGCTACCACCTCTACGTCTCCTACGCGTGCCCGTGGGCCCACCGGACGCTCGTGACCCGTGCGCTCAAGGGTCTCGAGGACGCGATCTCGGTCTCGGTCGTCGACCCGTACCGCGGCGAGGACGGCTGGCAGTTCACTCCCGAGAAGGACGGCTGTACGCCCGACGACGTCCACGGCGCCGACTACCTCCGCGAACTGTACGTCCGCGCGGATTCCGACGTCACTGCCCGCGTGACAGTTCCGGTGCTATGGGACAAACGGACCGATACCATCGTCAACAACGAGTCCAAGGAAATCATGCGGATGCTCGACACCGAGTTCGACGCGGTCACCTCGCGGGACGTCGATCTCTACCCCGACGGCTACCGGGAAACAGTCGACCGCATCATCGACGCGATCTACGAACCCATCAACAACGGCGTCTACCGGGCCGGCTTCGCCACCAAACAGGATCCCTACGACGAGGCGATCGACGACCTCTTCGCGGCACTCGATCACTGGGACGACGTCCTCGAGGACCAACGCTACCTCGCGGGCGACCGACTGACCGAGGCCGATATCGCGATGTTCACGACGCTGGTTCGGTTCGATAACGTCTACCACACACATTTCATGTGTAACGTCAGGCAGATCCGCGACTACGAGAACCTGTGGCCGTACCTCCGCGATCTCTACCAGACGCCGGGCGTCTCCGACACCGTCCGAATGGACCATATCAAGGACCACTACTACACGACCCATCCCGACGTGAACCCCCACCGAATCGTCGCCCGCGGACCGGATCTCTCGTTCGACGCTCCCCACGACCGGGACGAGCTTCCCGGCACACCGCCGACCGCCCTCGAGGCGGTAAGCACGAACGACTGAGACGAGTTGCGATGGCGCTACTGTGAATCGCCTTGGGGTCAAGCTCCGATGCACTCGCCCTGTGCTACCTGTAGAACTGTCGAACAATAAATTCGCGCGGTCGACGTACCCACTCCCTGCTCGCTTCACTCGCTAAGGGCGGGGCTTCCCACCCGCGACTACAGCTAACATTTAACACGAGTGCCAGCGGTCACCCGACCCGTGGTCGTTGCGAGACGACCGCTACGGGATTCAGGAGCCGCTCGGGGGCTGTCGTGGCTCGCGGCTGCTGCGCCACTGCTCGAAGTTTCCCTGTTCGTCCTCGGCGAAAAACGCCCGCCAGATGAGCCACCCAACGACGAACACCGGCAACAGCGGGAGGAGAACCAACACGATGAGCAACGCGACGACATACCCAAACAGCGACATCTGGCTGTTCGGTCCGTAGCCCGTCGACTCGGATACCTTCATACGTCGTTATAGAACCGGTCTAGTATTCCATCTTTCGGTCTCGTAACCGATCGATCAGGCGGTTTCGAGCCCGTCTCTCGCAGCTTCGTCCTCGTCCAGAACCGCCGCAGCGTCGTCCTGTGGCCGATACTCGAGCTCGAGCATTGTCTCCGACAGTGAGAGGAACCGATCACTGTTGTCGGAAATAGCGTGGGCGGTCAGCGGTGTTTCCGGAAGCGACCGCGTCACTGCCGCACGGATGACGCGCTGACAGTCATCCGGACTGAGCCACATCGCGCGAGCGTACCGCTCACCCGCACCGTCCCGGTTAGCGACTACGTCCCTGAGCCCGTCGCGGGTGAGCAGCCATCCGATCCGCAGGTTGATTACGTCGAGTCCGTGTCGGTTCGCGTAGTACTGTCCCATCGCCTCGCCGAAAACCTTCGTTACGCCGTAGTAGGTGTCGGGATCAGACTGTTCGTCCGGCCTGACGACCTTCGGCTGACCGCTCGTCGATTCCGGACGCGTCGGCGAGACGGTATTCTCCATGTTGACGGCGTGATTCGAGCTCGCGAATACGACCCGCTCGAGGTCGTGCTCGACTGCGGCCGCATATACGTTATAGACTCCCTCGATGTTCGGTTCGGAAACCGCATCCCACTCCGCGCGCGGATCCGGGTTCGCTGCAAGGTGGATCACGACGTCCTGTCCCTCGAGAGCGTCGAACACCGCGTCGCGATCGCTGATTTCGATCGGCGTCGTCTCGAGGTCCTCGGATTCGCTGTGAGAGAACAGCGTCAGTTCGGCGTCTGAAAGCGCCTCAATCGCTTCCCTCCCGACGCTACCGGACGCGCCAGTGATTGCGATGTTAGTCATGCCCAGCCGTAGCCCGTCCGGAAGGAAATAGAACAGCCCAGCGCGTTCCGGTTCGGATCAACCGAAGCAGACTACCGCCAAAGCTGGCAGCTGTGTATTATAAATACGGAACGCCCACACAGCGGGCGCTGTGCGGGCGTGAATCAGTATGAGTGGTGGCGGCGAATCGGATTTCCCAG
>JGI2924J29684_1078188_pt1 | contig 34923 bp, 30 predicted proteins | sample BenlonsequencITS_FD_29684 | JGI IMG/M metagenome (IMG submission 29684)
GTTAGACTATTTAATTCATTCTTTAAATCTGCCGTAATCATTTAAAGCCTCCTCCTGGATGTTACAATGAATTGGTATTCACCATCTTTTGGGTTATTGTACCATAAAAATGTAACTAAAGGTGACAAAATGTAACAAGTTGTTTAAAATGCTCTGCTCAGCATAAAACTCAAATCCCCGCATCCGTTAAACGGTGCGGGGATCAGTGAATTCTTTGATGATGGTGTAGTCGGTGCGCCGCTGGGCGGGTATAAAACCGGCATCGTAGATGCACCGGTGGATTTCTTCCAGAGGTACCCGGTAGGTTACCCCGGCGGCCCGCACCACGTTTTCTTCCAGCATGGTGCTGCCAAAGTCATTGGCGCCAAAGGTTAGGGCGAGTTGGGCGATTTTGGCGCCCTGGGTGACCCAGGAGGCTTGAATATTGGGTATGTTATCTAACATAATGCGTGCTACGGCCACTGTTTTCAGGTAATCCACCGCTCCGGCCACAGTCCCTCCCAATTTGGTATTACGGGGTTGGAAACTCCAGGGGATAAAAGCGGTGAATCCGCCGGTGGCATCCTGTTGTTCTCGCACCCGTACCATGTGCATTACCCGTTCGGAGGTGGTTTCCACATGCCCGAACATCATGGTGGCAGTGGTTTTCATGCCCAGGTGGTGGGCGCTGTCCATAACATCCATCCACAGTCGCCAGCTTATCTTGTTGGGGCTGATGATCCGGCGCACCCGGTCTACCAGTATTTCGGCACCGCCGCCGGGCAGCGAATCCAGCCCCGCATCTTTTAGCCGGGCCAGCACCTCAGTGATGGACCGTCCCGACTTACGGCATAAGTGTATAATCTCCGGTGGAGAAAAAGAATGAATGTGGATGTGAAACCGTTCTTTTATGGATTGCAGCATATCCACATAATAATCAATGTTTAAAGCGGGATGCAGGCCTCCCTGGATAAGCAGTTCAGTACCGCCTACAGCCAGAGTTTGTTCTATTTTTTCAAAAAGGGCGGCCTTATCCAATATATAGGCGTCTGGATCGCCGACGCTGCGATAAAAGGCACAAAAGCGGCACTGGCAGGTACACACGTTGGTGTAGTTGATATTGCGGTCAATAATGTAGGTGACCCTTTGCTGTGGGTGCAGCCGCTGCCTGATAGTGTTGGCCACGTGACCCAATTCAAGTAATTCGCCTTTTTCCAGCAAGATGGAACCATCCACAGCGGATAGTCGCCTGCCGGACAGGGCTTTTTGCAGTAGATCGGGCACTTCCGGTGCAGTATGCAATTGTTTGCCACCTGCCTTGTAATTACTTTTTTTTAGCTTGTTCGAAAAGTACGCTTTGGTGCCGGGTGTTGAAAGGTTGAAAATCTAAGATTTTCAACCTTTCAACACCCGGCACCTATCAGAGCGACGAAAGCTTTGAGGAACAAAGCTATTGGGAAAAAGTGAGTACTGCATAAGTTAACCAACTTAAAAACTCGAAGTGTATCCACGCACTTAAAAATTCGAAGTGTATTGCTCACGGACTTTTCGAATAGACTTTAGTCCGCTTAACCAACAAATTAACTTTAATCAACTAAACCCCAAATATTAAGCTTTACTCGCTCCTCAATAATGCCGCTTTTGTAAGCGTAATCATAAAAGGTAAGCAGCGCCTTTTGTTCTGCTTCGCCCAGTTCATGGTGGATAGTATCCAGGTAATGATCCACCACTTCAAATGGCAGACCCGACCGTCGCTGGGACTTTTCCAGCAGTGCTTCCCTTTGGGAGAGACCAATTTGCTTGGCTTCATAAAGTAGGCTGGCTGCTTGATCTATGACGTGAGGTGCTGTTTGACCCAGGGCGGCGTGGGTTACCCACACGGCGTAGACCATTTTATGCCCGGTGAATTCCTTCCAAGCTTCGCCCAGGTCAGTGACGATAAGTTCCCGGTGGTCCTTAAGCACCTGCTGGTGGGCCTGCATGGCATCATCACCAATAAGCAGCGCCCCGTCGGCTGCGGCCAGCATAGCGTCCAGATCGGGGGCGACACTGATCATCTCAACATCCACATGGTAAAAATGCTCAAACAGTATGCGCAGCAGCACTACCGAAGTGGCGGAGGAGGTGGTCACGGCAATGGTTTTGCCTTCCAGTTCGGTGGGTGGCAGCTGGCTGAAAAAAAGAATGCTTTCCACCCGACCGTCAGCGCTGATGGACAGGTTGGGTAAAATAATACATTGGTTCGCATGTCTGGCGTACTCAATAGAGGAAATAGGGGTTATATCCAGCTCCCCATCTAAAAACATTTTATTTAACTTGCTGGGCGGACCTTTGACTAATTCTATATCGCCTACCAGCAGGCCCTCTTCCAGGGCATGGTAAACTGGTATGCAGTTGATATATTCAACCTGTCCCAGGCGAACTTCGGACATTAAAAACCCTCCTCTACTACATTGTAAAGCGTATCGCGCTGCACAGGGTTAAAACCCGCGCTTTTAATTAGGTGCACCAGTTCGCTTTTCGTCATGGACTGCACAGTATCAGCCCCGGCATCGTGGGCGATTTTTTCTTCTACCACAGTGCCGTCAAGATCATCCACGCCAAAAGACAAAGATATCTGGGCCAGTTTAGGCCCCACATAAATCCAAAAAGATTTGATATGATCAAAATTATCCAGCAGCAGGCGGGCAATGGCCAGTACCTTCAGGTCGTCGTAACCAGTGGTGCCGGTTAAACCTAGTTGTTCCAGAGCCGTGTTTTGGGGATGAAACGCCAGGGGGATAAAAGTCAGGAAGCCGCCTGTGCGATCTTGCAGTTCACGCAGGCGCAGCAGGTGGTCCACCCTCTCCTCAATAGTTTCCACATGCCCGTACAGCATGGTGGCGTTGGTGCGCATGCCAAGTTCATGGGCAGCTTGGTGCACCGCCAGCCAGGTGTCGCCGTCTATTTTCTTGGAACAGATAATTTCCCGAACCCGGGGCGAAAATACCTCCGCGCCGCCACCCGGCAGCGAGTCAAGGCCGGCCTTTTGTAAAGCAGCCAGCACATCCCTGTAGCTCATGTTATGCAGCCGGGCCAGGTATTCAATTTCCACCGCGGTGAGTGATTGGATCACTACCCCGGGCAGTGCCCGGCGCAGCCGCTGCATCATCTCCAGATAGTAATCCAAAGTTAAATCTGGGTTAAGCCCGCCTACGATGTGCAGTTCAGATATGTTCAGGTCGGCGCAGGAACGGGCTTTTGACTCGATTTCATCCAGGGTCATGGTGTAGGTGCCGGAATGATCTGCGTCACGTCCAAAGGCACATAGCTGGCAGCGGTTTACGCATATATTGGTATGGTTTATGTGCCTGTTGGCAATAAAATATGTTTTACGACCGTTTTTCCTTTCCCGAACCAGATTGGCCATTTGGCCGATGGCCAGTAATTCATTCGATTGAAAAAGTTTTATGCCGTCCTCTGCATTAAGCCGCTGGTTTGCCGCAACTTTAGCAGCAATAGCTGCCAGCGGGCTGGATTCGCTGAGCATGATAATCCCCCTTAGATTAGTTGAACAGGGACAAAATGTTTGGATGGAAGTCAGTTAACTGCTACCATATTTGCACCGGAACCAGTATGTCCAGCAGTGTAAAACAAAACACTACTACGCTTAGGGTACCGTTTAAATTGAAAAAAGCCACTCCAGCCCGGCTCAGGTCATCCGGGGTAACCAGTTTATGCTGGTAAAAAAGTAGTGTTACCGCTATGGTAAGGCCAGTCATATAAAAAACACCCAGATGAAGTATTATACCCACCGCCAGGAACAGTAAAGGGGCTATTATATGGAAAACGGTGGATATCCTTAGCGAACTGGCGATACCGAACCGGGATGGAATGGAGTGGATACCGTATTTCCGGTCAAAATGATAGTCGTCACAGGCATATATTATATCAAAGCCCGCCACCCAGAACAGTACACCCAGACCCAGCAAAACTGGTGCAGCATGGAACTGGCCGGAAATGGCAATCCAGGCTCCCAAAGGGGCAAGCCCCAGGGTTAACCCCAACCACAAGTGGCATGTCCAGGTAAAACGTTTGGTAAAGGAATAAAACGACAGCGCCGCCACGGCCACAGGAAACAGGCGAAAAGCCAGCGGCGACAGCTGGTACGCGGCATACAGCAAAAGGGCAAAGGAAAGCAGTGTGTAAAACCACACCTCTCCCACTGATAACAGCCCCTTGGGTAGAGCGCGGTTGGCCGTGCGGGGATTTTTGGCATCAATATGCCGGTCGATAATCCGGTTCAGCGACATGGCCGCCGTGCGGGCACCTACCATGGCCAGGGTTATCCAAAGCAAATCGCCGGCGCTGGGCACTTTTTTAGCCACCAGCAATGCGCCCATGTATGCAAAGGGCAATGCAAATATAGTGTGTTCAAACCGGATCATTTCCAGAAAAACTTTGGTTTTATTTGGTATTGCCAAGGCCATAACTCTGCCACTTCCTATTTACTAGTTCCTTAATTTCCGGCGACATGACAATATCAGGGGGCCACTGGCGCGGGTGACCCTCCGATGCGTTCTTTATGGTGGCATCAATGCCCATTTTGGATCCGTAATGAGGCAGCGGTGATGAATGGTCCAGGGCGTCCAGCGGCCCGTCCACCATCAGCACGTCCCGTCGTGGATCAATATTATTGAATACGCGCCACATTACCTCGGAGGTATTATGCACATTGACATCGGCATCCACAACAATGATTAGTTTGGCCAGCATCATTAGCCCCATGCCCCACATTGCACACATTACCTTTTTAGCCTGGCCGGGGTATTTTTTATGGATGGAAACAATTACACAATTATGGAAAACGCCTTCAGGAGGCATATTCATGTCCACTACTTCCGGCATCATCATGCGCATAAGCGGTAAAAATATACGCTCGGTGGCCTTGCCCAGGTAAGCGTCTTCCATAGGCGGCCGGCCGACGATTGTGGCGGGATAAATAGGTTTTTTACGTTGGGTAATACAGGTCAGGTGGAATACCGGATACTGGTCTGCCAGCGAATAGTATCCGGTGTGGTCCCCAAAGGGCCCTTCCAACCGGGTTTCAGAGGGGTCGACATACCCTTCCAGAATAATTTCGGCCCTGGCCGGCACCTCCAGGTCCACCGTTTCGCATTTGACCAGCTCCACCGGTTCTTTACGCAAAAAGCCCGCCAGCAACAGTTCGTCAATGCCGTGGGGCATAGGCGCGGTGGCGGCGTATATGGTAGCCGGGTCGGCACCAAGGGCAACGGCCACGGGCATTTTGTCACCCCTTAGCCGATAATGCTCTGCGGCGTCCTTATGGATATGCCAGTGCATTCCAGTTGTTTGGTGGTCAAAAACCTGCATCCGGTACATACCCAAGTTGCGGCGGCCTGTCACCGGGTCTTTGGTAAACACAAGAGGCAGTGTGATAAAAGGCCCGCCGTCCTCGGGCCAGCAGTGCAGTACCGGTAGGTGGGCCAGGGACGGCTTATCTTTGATGATTATTTCTTTGCATGGGCCGGTTCGCACGTGTTTGGGCAGAAATGACGATAGCTGGGCCAGCTTGGGAAGTGCTTTAAATTTATCAATTAAGGTGGTGGGCAGCTCAGGCGGCTGAATTATTTTAATTAATTCGTCACCAATTTGGTCCAGCGTATCCACCTCCAGCGCCAGCTGCATTCTGTCCATAGAGCCGAAAGCATTGATTAAAACGGGCATATTATAGCCCTTGACGTTTTCAAACAATAAGGCGGGGCCACCCTGTTTGCTCACCCGGTCGGTAATTTCAGTTATTTCAAGGCGGACATCCACTTCAGTGGTGATTCTTTTTAAAAGCCCTTTTTGGTCCAATATATCTAGGAAGGCATGTAAATCGGGATAGGCCAATTTAAACCCCCGCTTTCCTTGAATTTAGCTACTATATTAATGTTATCTTATACAACCATGCGTTCGGTTGCGGTGTTTTCCGTGGCGAATAAACCAAGTAAATCCCGAAGGCTCTCTTTATCTTTACCAGATGGCAGCTGTTTTAAAATAAGCTCGGCCTTAGCGACATAGTCATTGATTTGCTTTGTTGATGCACCCCTTGACAGTAGCCCGAAAGCCATGCCCAGGTTAAGGCCAAACTGATAAAGTTTGTCTTTAATGGCTTTGTCGGCACCTGCCAAATCGGCTCCGAGATAGGTACCGCAGGCCATCAGTTCGGCACTTTCGCCGCGGATAACCTCATTATACGCCAGCGGATCGGTAATGGCCAGGTCCGGGTTTTTCAAAATCTTAACTCCGTTTTTATTAATGGTGCATATAAGCTCCGCCATGTTTTTGAGGTAGTGTACGATACCAGCGTCGCATAGGGTGGTAAAGAATTTACCGTACAAGTAATCACCCACCAGCACGGGAAACTGGTAACCGGTGCGAATATCCACCGGTTTTTCATGGCCAGTGTCGTCTTCCGATAATTTTATATGCACCTGGGAGGCCATAAAAATAAACTGCAGCACAGCAGCCAGGGCAACGGCCTGCCGGTTGGGCGGGCAAAACAGACGGTGACAAATAAGTACCAGCGCGGGTCTTAAATTGATATATAGATAGTTAAAATCCTGTTTAACGTAATCCCTAATATTACTTGTTCTGATCAAAAAATTTTTGTTAATCAACTTGTGCACTTGTTCCAGATCATCGCTGATATGTTGAAAAATATGCATTTGCGGGGGCAGCCTCCTTTGCTTAAACAATAATATATTCGGTGCTGCGATAAAATTTCCTTCCCTCGGCTTATTATAATTGTTATGAAAAAGCAATGACCTTGCGTTTGTTTGTCAAACAGCAAGGCCATGCTAATCTTCACTTAAGTTGGTACTAATAAAAATCCCTCCTAAAGATTTACGGCTTCCTGATGTGGTATATCAGGAAGGATACCCCGTTTTGTCTCTTTAGCTGTGAGATGCTTGGCGCAGAATTGCTCGGTTAAGAAATTGCACGCATCCCAGGGATCCACCTTGTCCCCACAGGTAAAAACATCAACAGCTGCATAACCCAGCTCCGGCCAGGTGTGAATGGCCAAATGTGATTCGGATATTACGACCACTCCGCTGACCCCCTGCGGGCTGAATTTATGGAATACAAATTCTCTTACCTCGGCGCCTGCCTCAAGGGCTGCGTTTACCATAATTTTTTCAACTTTGCCGATGTCATTGAGAATATCGTATTCACATCCATAGATTTCAGCTAGTACATGGCGGCCCAAAGGTTTCATTCTAATTATCTTCCCCCTTTTACTTGTCGATTTATATTGGTCTGCAGCGGTTAAATAGAACTTGCCGTATTCCAATCAAACTCAATTTTAGCATAAAATCTTGTAATGTCAACAATATTTTATGTGTGTTGTGATTTGCTTTAATTAGGACTGCTTTTTAACGAGATACCTTTGGTTTGCACAGTTTTGCTCATTGGTTTAATGAATAATTTAGATCATTGCACATGGGGAAGCCGTGTGCGGATGACCAGATAGAGGAGCGGTGGGGCACCAAAGATCATAGCGGTGGCCGCAGCCACTACACCGGAGTCATTTACAATTAACGCTATAATACTGGCAGCTGTTACACCGATAAAACCTTTAAACATATCATTATAATTGGAATGGATATGCTGCATGACCCCCACCGGCCGGTAAAACAAGATTACCAAACTAGCCAGGCTGGCCAGGAAAACCCGGCTCCAAATGGTGTATTTGATTAGTTTAATGTTCATGCTTATTTTACGATAAATAATATTGATTATTTCTCCCGGACCGTTTTGTAAAATAAGGCTGGCCGTGCGGCCAATATGTGACTGGCTTTCCAGCGGCCTTTGCAAATCGTAGATAATTAGTAGCAGCAAAAGCAGACCGACGCTGGAAGCCGTTTTTAAGATAGTCTTAAAATTAAATTTAACACCTGCCAGCAATAAAAAGGTAACTAGAAATGCAAAAGCCCCCGCCAGTGACCCGCCGACGTTGGTGCCCTTTTCCGGGGCTGCGATGGCGTATAAAGTAATAAAGTAGTACAGGCCAATGCCGGCTAAAATTGCTTTGCGTTGGCAGGTGCCCAGACGGGTAATCAGAGCAGTGGTGCCTATGATGGTGGAACCGGTCAGCACGCCCATGTACTCGTTGCCAATGCCGTAAAACCTGGCCCCCGCTATTGGGTCATAGCCCAGCAGCGAATTCTTCTGTAGCGGTGCTCCCAGGAAAAGATCAACGACAATAAACAGTGACGTTAATAGACTTATTATGATAAATGCGTCTAAATCGTTGGCCTGGTTTTCCTGCCATAAAATAATTGCTGACGTAATAAACAAGGTTAAAGCAATTACTTCCAGTACCAGCATTGTCAGGGTACCGTGGGGTAACAGTGTAACCAGCAGTAAGGCCACGGGTGCGGCCATCACCGCCAGCAGCAGCGGTTTTAATACCGGCAGTAATATATTTATGCGGGGCATGAAAACGGCTGCCAGGGACATTAGAACCAGTATAAGCAGCGCCAGTACATAATTATGCAGTACCGGAGAGCGGGACTGGGAGGTTTGCTCCAATTGCCCGTACAGCGAAGATAATCTGGTTACATTTTGATCAGTGCCAATAACCTGCATAGAGCGGCCATACATTAATGACGGAGTGTCTAAATTATAAAAATCCAGTACCGTGGGTGCCAGGTCAGTGTTTCTGATTATCCCGGGACGCCGGGTGGTAGGCGAAGTTAATAAGCCTGACTCGATGGAGCGACCTATGGCCATCACGGGGGTGATATAGTTGGTGCTGGGTACAAAGTTTCCCCGTGGCGTCGGTGAAACAAGCAGCAGCAGATCCTGTTCTTTATCCATTTGTTCCAGCAATCGGGTTACCAAAGAGGTCATCCGGGCCAGGGTTTCGCGGCGATTATCCTGTATTATGCTTTCTTCCAGGAAATTACCTAATATATCCAAGCGCTCCAAGTCGCCCAGCTCTACCACGGTAAAACCAGGGTTTTTCCGGTGTTTTGTAATTAAAGGCAGCAACTTGTCGTAATCAGTACGCACTCCCCCTGGAAAGGAAGGATCATTGATTAATAGATTATCACTCACGTCGCCGCTCTGGACCAGGCCGTCTTTATTCATAGCCAATGCAACTGCCGGACGGGCGGATTTTTCGCTGTTGTCAGCGTTACCCAGTATGGATACCGCAACATGGTTATCCTGTAGTACAGTGCCCAGCAAGCCGGGGATGGCCGAATATCGATTGGCTTCACTTATCTTTTTAATCCGGGCTATATCCAGCTGCAGCACGGCACCATCCGGTGCAATAAACCCGGTTCTTTGCAGGAATATTTCATTGGCCGGAACGCCCTGTAGTAATTCCCATTCACATAGTCCATGGGTTCCGGTGCCCGAGGCATTGATGGGAGCTCCGGCACCTATAGAGGCATAGGTATTGTCTGCTATTAAACCACCTTCTACCCCAACACTCATCAGTCCAAGGGCGGCTGAATCTGTAATTTCATCAAACAGGTCCGGGTGATCAGCCATGTCTTGCAAAGTTAGCCGGTCAACTGTCACCATGTAAACATGGCCCGGCTCAGGGGCATATTCAATTGGTTCGGGCCGGGGTAGACCAAAACCATACACGGAAGGCACCGTTGGGTATTCGGCTGTATCGGATGGCCACAATGCGCAGGTTATGATCGTTATTATGGATATCAGCAGTATGGCCCAGAGGTGCAATCTTTTCACGCATGCTGTTCCTTTCATTAAAATAACATCATTAATTATAGCTAAATTACAGGCGGTTGGCTAGTGAACTGGTCAAAAATTCCGTTACTACGGCAAATTATCATGCAGCTTTGAACCTTTCAACTTTACCAAGACCTGGTATAAAAGAAAAGCACGGCTAATTAAGCAGTAGCCGTGCTTTGGTTGGATAGTATTTAATTAACGGTTATGGCATCTGTAGGACATCCCTCGGCGGCCTCTGATGCCTGGTCCTCCAATTCATTGGGTATTTCATCCACTGTGGAATGGGCTTTTTCCTCATCGTTCCATTCAAAGACATCCGGGCAGGTATCTATACAAGCCCCGCAGCTGATACAAAGGTCCTGATCTACTTCTGCATGCATTTGTGATGCACCTCCGGCAAAATTATTGCTAAAACGGTAATAGTTTATCACTTTTTTAACATATTATGCCTGTTAGATGCGATTTTTATAATTTTACATTAGTACATAGAAAAACCGAAAAGATTTGGGCAATTACTTTTTCCTGCTATAATATTATTTAACAAAATTAAACCACTCAATTGCGCGCTCAATAGCGATTTAAGGAAGGAACGGTGGTAAAAGTGTCCAGCAAAACAGGTGACCAGGCTAAAAGGAAGTTGCTTATGTTTTTAATCTTTGCGCCGGGGATTTTTTTTATTGTTTACTGGCTGGCTACTATCCAAACCAGCGACCGGGTTGGGGGTGGGGAAGTAGATATACCGGAGTGTTATGTGTTGTTGGGGCAGCAGGTTGATGTCCAAGGGGAACGTTATGTGGCCCAGGGGGGTGAAATAATCTTTACTGACAGGGTGGATTTATCAAATAACGTAGCAGTTGCGGAACCTGGTCGTGTATTTGTGGGATTGGCTCTTGTCACCGGCGCTGATGTGGAAAGTAACAATGTACGATTAATTGATACTCTGGGAGAGATCTATAGTCCTTTGCATGTGGACAAGACCGTGGTAGCCCGTAATTTCGAGTTGCCGGACAGTGAAGGTTATCTTTATATGTTCAAGGTAAATACCAGGCCAGATCACTACTTTATTCAAGTGAATGAAAATGCGCGTTTGACCTGGCGGTTTGATAATAGTTACCAAAGGTAGCCCAATTCGTAACCATAATCAGGTTATGGATTTATTTAACTGATTGCAATAGCAAAAGGACCCCGGTAGTAAGCACCCGGGTCCTTTTTATTTAGGGATACAATTTTGAATTGATACCTTTTAATTAACCATTAAATTAAACAGATTCGTACTGGTTGTTTGCTTGTGAAACACCAATGCTTTTAATTTCTTTATCATGAATGTAATATGTGGCACCGCAGTTGAAACAGTTGTATGAGCCGATGTGTTTCAGCGTTTGGTCAGTTTGGCCACAGGATGGGCAGGTAAAGGTTCTAACCTCATACAGGGAACCAAACACCAGCATGAAAAATCCTACCACGCCGGCCAATGCCCCACCTATGGCACTAGCTAAACCCACTGGTGCGCCGGCTACAACTGCCGTTAACCAGCCGGAAAAGCCCACGGTCAATACTACAAAAATAAAAGCCACTACCCGTGCCCCGGACAGAGCTCCCCCCTGGCCAGGGGCTTTTAAACGCGGACTTGCCATAATACTATCCCTCCTTTTACAATTAGCTATATATTATAATAACACTTTATATTTTATTTCTGCAAAGAAATAATTAATCCTCTATCAAATTATACCTGCTTCATAAATTTACTATTCCAACCTAAGTGGAGGGGTTGAAGAACAAAAAATAGTTGACCATAATATAAATATCTATATAATTATATATATAGATAATAAATTAAAGGGGGAATATATTAATGAAAGTTCACGAAGCCATATTACGCAGGACAAATCTGCAAGCTTACACCTGGGTGATGCTGCCGGTGGTGGCCATCGGTGGCTGGTTTTATACCCCGCTGGGGTTCTTGCTGTTCGGGTGCATGATTGGAGCGGTGGGTGTTTCATTTTTCCGGGGCCGTAACTGGTGTGATTGGATGTGTCCACGGGGTGCTTTTTTGGATTTATTTCTCAGACCCATTAGTCGGAAAATCACCATACCCGCCTTTTTTAGGCATGAAGCGGTGCGCTCATTTATGCTGCTGTTGATCTTTATTGTTATCGGTGTACAGTTTTACCTGGCCTGGGGCGACCTGCAGGCCATGGGGTTGGCCCTGGTCAGGGTGTTGACTATTACCACGGTGGTGGGCATATTGCTTGGTTGGGGTATTCATCCCCGTACCTGGTGTCACATCTGCCCTATGGGTACGGTGGCACATTGGATTGCCCGGCGCCAAAAACCGCTGCAAACCGGTAGTAGCTGTGTATCCTGCGGCATTTGCACTAAAGTCTGCCCCATGCAGCTGGCCCCCAATGAATTTAGCGATCATAACTTGGAATACAGCGATTGCTTGAGATGTTCTTCATGTGTGTACAGCTGTCCTAAGATGGCGCTGTCCTTTGAAAATAATGTAAACAGGACGGAGTCTTATCAAAAGGCGTCCTGATTTTTCTCTGGAATAAACTGAATAATACTGGCAAATAGTTTAAAAAATATTATTATTTGTCACTTAAAAGGTAGATTCATATTAATAACAAGAGCCGCTGCATATGATTTTTAAGCAGCGGCTCTTGGCATTGGTTGATTATGTGAGTATTAAGTTAATAGTCCCCAACGTAATACCTGGGCACTCGGCAATTAACCGCGCACAATACCTCGTAATTAATTGTGCCTATTTTTTCGGCGATATCATCCGCTGTTATCTCATTATTGCCTTGACGACCCAGCAATACCACCTCTTCCCCCGTCTCAACGTCCGGTATGTGCCCTGCGTCCACCATGAACTGGTCCATGCAGATGCGCCCGATTACAGGTGCCCGCTGGCCGCGGATTAGCACTTCACCTTTGGAGGAAAGCAGCCTGCTGTAGCCGTCGGCGTAGCCCGCCGGTATGGTGACCACTACTGTTGGGGTAGGAGTGATATGGGTCACTCCGTAACTGATACCGAAGCCGGCGGGCACGTGCTTAACGTGGGCCACCCTGGCTTTGACGGTCATCACGGGCTGCAGGCTGGTGCCATCTTTGGCTGTTTCATTGGAAGGGTAGATGCCATAAATGGCAATACCGGCCCGCACCATGTCCAGGTGGGTCTCGGGCATATCCAGCAGCGCTGCGCTGTTCGCCGCATGTCTACAGGGAAAGGTAATTCCTTCCCGGGCAAGCAGGTCTAAAAATTCTTGAAAACTATGCCACTGACTATAGGCATAGCTTTTGTCACGGCAATCTGCAGACGCAAAATGAGTAAAGATGCCATCTAGTTCCAGGTTGGGCATCCTGGCGATATCTGTGATATTCTTTATCCCATCGTTATCCGGGAAAAAGCCCAGCCGGCCCATGCCAGTGTCCACTTTAATATGCACGTGTGCTTTTTTACCAGCCTGGGTGGCCATCTTAGACAGTTCCCGGGCAGTTTGTACGCTGTAAATGGTTTGTGTTAGGTTATATTCCAATATAAGATGATAATCTTCCGGTATGGTATAGCCCAGCACCAGAACCGGGGCATCAATACCCTCTTCCCGAAGTTCAGTCCCTTCGCTGGCCCGGGCCACGCCCAGACGGGTAGCTCCATTGGCCAGGGCGATTCTGGCTACCCTGGGGGCACCATGACCGTAGGCGTTGGCTTTGACTACCGCCATAAGCTCAGCCTGTGGGCTGGCTATGTTCCTTAGCTGTTTGATATTGTGGGCCAGTGCTCCGATGTTAATCTCCGACCATACCGGTGCATGGTAAATCATGTCGTACCTCCGTGAAAATGGATGTGCATTAACTTTTGCAATTTTATTCTACTGTCTTCAGTACTGAAGGCAGATGCTCAAGCAAGTCCCCAGCCAAAAGGCTGGCCATGCCTTTATCACGGGCGGCGGCGTCTCCTGCCAGTCCGTGCAGGTAGACCCCGGCGGCTGCGGCAGGTAGCGCCTGCATACCCTGGGCCAAAAGGCCGGCGATGATGCCGGTCAGCACATCTCCCGAGCCACCGGCAGCCATGCCCGGGTTACCAGTGTTATTAATATATATGGAACCATCCGGGCCGGCTACTACTGTACCTGCGCCCTTTAGAACCACCACGGCACCCCATTGCGTGGCTTTGGTAGCTGCTACGCCAAGCCGGTTATTTTGTATTTGGGGGATAGTACGCCCCGTTAGCCGTGCCATTTCACCCGGGTGGGGGGTAAGCACCAGGTCGGGCTGTACTGCGGCAAACAGTTCGGTTTTGCCTGCCAGCGCGTTTAAGGCATCGGCATCCAGCACACATGGAATTTTTATATGCAAAAGGATTTCCTTGATTAAATCTGTAACGTCTTCACCGGTACCCAGTCCCGGGCCCAGGGCCAGCACATCGCTATTGGACGCGCGGCTTAATATACTCTCCAGCGCCGATTTGCTGATTATGCCCCGGTCGGTCTGGGGCAACGGGAAAGTCATCACCTCGGTTAATTTGGACTCGGCAATGTCGTGGATGCCAGTTGGCACGCCAAGGGTGACCAGCCCGGCACCCGACCGGGCTGCTGCTTGGGACGCCAACACTGCAGCCCCGGACATGCCCCGGGAACCGGCAATCACCAGCACTCGCCCGAAATTACCCTTATGCTCGTTACCTGTACGCTTGGGCCACCAACCCCGCACCAACTGGTCGGTAATTAAATAACGGTTGCCTCCTGCGCTGCTGCCGTCTCCTGTGCTCGCGCCCATGTTTTTATTATGCTTATTAATTCCTGGGCCTTTACCTCCCTTGCCATCTTCAACACATGTGCTTTTGACCATGCCCTTACCTTTGCCGGCATTTACTTCATCGCTGGTTTTACCGGTGATGCTTCTATCTCCGTATATAGTTTCACTTGCGGTCACCGTAGCGGGAATGGATATATCTACTACATGAAGCTCCCCTACGTATTGACGCGCTATGGGCAGCACTAGACCCAGCTTAGGTATCGCAAAGGTTACCGTATTTTTGGCTATAATGCACGGGCCGTTGGCCCGGCCGGTATCGGCTTCCAGGCCCGAGGGGATGTCTACAGCCACCACAGGTTTGCCACATGCGTTAATAGCCTCAATAATGGGTACCATTTGATCGGGCACCGTTCCCTTAAATCCAGTACCATATAAAGCATCCACTACCAGGTCGGCCTTCATTAACGCCAGCCGGACCAGGTTGACGTCATTATTTTTATTTACCTGGTAGATCCTCTGCCCCATCTTGCGCCAGATATTTAAATTAATAAGTGCATCTCCCTTAATTTTTTCTGCTTCCGTGGCCAGGAGAACCTGTACCTTAGCACCCCGGTTATGTAGATGTCGGGCCACCACAAAGCCATCGCCACCGTTGTTTCCCTTGCCGGCAAAAACTATTATGGTGCTTTGAGTAAGGTTTTCCAGCAGCGAAACAACTACTTCCGCCACCTTAATCCCGGCATTTTCCATTAGCACGACGCCAGGTATGCCGTATTCCTTGATGGCTATTTGGTCCATTGCGCCCATTTCTTGCGCAGTTACCAGTCGCAATTTAATCACTCTCCTTGCGTATTGCAGTGGCAAATGCCACCGCACGTCCCCGGTCGTGGGAAATGGACAGCAATACGCCGCCCACTTGCCCAACCAGGGCATGTTGTTCTGCCGCGCCGGTGAGCACCACTTGCACCGGCTGGTTGCCGCCGCCTCGGATTTCTACTTCGTGCCAGGTCGTAACTCCGGAGCCCAGGGCCTTGAAAACCGCTTCTTTAGCGGCGAACCGCGCGGCTAGACAGGGCCAGGGGTTGCGGCGGCGCATGCAAAAAGCAATTTCCCCCGGTGTAAAAACACGGTCTAGGAACCGTTTCCCACGGCGGGCAGCTTTTTCTATCCTGGCAATTTCTATTATATCAGTGCCAATGCCAGTTATCCCATGTTACATCACAACTCTTTTCAAAATAAATTTAATTATACATGTGCCCGTCAAAAAATTCCACGCAGTAAAATGTAAAACCTGCCTGTTAGCAGGTTAAATAGAATTTATTTGAATCTATACAGCGGTGGTTAAATGCAAGTCTTGAATTTTATTGCTCAAAAGGCCTGTCAAATTCGCCGTTTAATTTAAAGTTAACCCACTCAGGAAAGGATACACCGGTGCTGGCATAGAAATCGCTTTCCCGGGCCGCCTGCTCCGCTTTTATTTTTAAAAAATCGCGTACCGCTCCTTTATAAGATCTGAAAATTTCCTGCTCTATAATCCCTTCTTCTATCAGCAATACACGCAAGGCCAGGTTTTCTTCCTCCAGTGTCTTAAGCCGGCTAAACAACTCAATAAACATCAGACGGGTAATATCTTCATCAATTGTACGATTAACATCACCCAACATCGCCCATATTTTTTTATCACTGAGCATTTCCCAAACTACCTGCATAAAACTATACCTCCGTTCATTGTTATCCAGGGAAGCATAGAAAATGCTCAAATCTTTTCTTTCTCGTTCACTAAGCATTTATGTTTGCCTTTATGCTTCCCTTGCTGTAACAGAATTTGTTTACATGTTATATTTTTAACTGGTAATCTGATTTGTATACGTAAGGTATAATGCCGTAGGTTTAGAAAAAGCTCAATTTAGTGCAAACCGCGACAGTAAGCCCTTAGACACATGTTTTCTTTCATTAACTAATGTTATTCGTGTGTTTCTCAAATTAAGAAAAGACCTTCTCTACTGGAAGGTCTTTTAAAATCCCAATATTTTGCGCAGCTTTTTGGCCTGGGCTCTACTTACGGGTACTTCGCTGTGTTCTTTGTCTTCTACAACTAGATTGTAAGTGCCATTAAAAAAGGGCACGATTTCCTTAACCTTGTGTAGGTTGACCAGGTAGCAGCGGTGGGTGCGAAAGAAAACCTGGGGATTGAGCCTGGCCTCCAGTTCTTTTAAAGTAAAGCGGGTCATCAGTTTATCGTTATGGGTTTTAATGTAGATATAATCCTGTTCGGTAAAGGCGTAAAAAATATCTGACTCAGCTACCAAAACGGTTTTACCCGTCTTTTCCGCAGGGATGCGGTCTATTTTAATCTGGGAAGGTCCTGATTTTGCCCGGTTGTTTTCCTGTGGCATGTTTTCTTCATTACCAGCGGCCACTTCCTGATAAGCCTTTATTACTTTGTCAATGGCTTTTTTGAGTCGACCAGGTTCTACCGGCTTTAGAAGGTAATCCACTGCATTGACCTCGAAAGCTTTTAAGGCATACTCATCATAGGCTGTTATGAATATCACCTGGGGCGGTTTCGGCAGTTCCTGGATGGCCGCACCCAGTTCCAGTCCCGTCATGCCCGGCATGGATACATCTAAGAAAAGCACCTGATAATCCAGCGCCTTGACCAGGGCCAGGGCCTCCTGAGCGTTGGCAGCCTCACCCACTATCTCTATATTGTCAAATTTGCTTAAGAGGAAGCGTAACTCCTGGCGTGCAGGGTATTCATCATCAACTATCAATGCTTTTAGCTTCATTTGTCTCCCCCTCTCTTTCCAGTGTGTTATACGACAACGGGATTCTAACATATATGGATGTACCTTCACCGGGTACACTGACAATGCGTAGACCATAATCATGGCCATATAATCCCTTGAGCCTTTCATGTACATTGCTGAGGCCCACCCCATTCCCCGAGCCGAAACCCGGGGTAAGTACTTTGGGCTGTAGTTCAATATCGATACCCACGCCGTCATCTCTGACCACAATAAGCATTTCATCTTCATGTTTGCTGGCGGTAATCTGCACTGTACCCTGACCTGGCTTGGGCAGAATGCCATGCTTGATGGCGTTTTCCACCAGTGGTTGAATAGTTAATACCGGTACCTTGCACTCCAGCAGTTCATCGTCTATTTCTCGTACCACCCGCAGTTTATCTCTGAACCTGGCTCGCTCCAGTATTAGATACGTGTTCAGGTATTCCATTTCCTCCTTCAATGTATTAAAGTGCCCGTGTCTTTTTAAAGCGTGGCGGAAGAACGAGGCCAATCGTATTAACAGTCTTCTTGCTGTCTCTGGATTGGTGCGACTGAACATAATAATGGTGTTCAGGGTGTTAAATAAAAAGTGCGGATTAATTTGAGCCTGCAGTGCATCCAGTTCAGCCTTGGTAACCAATTGTGCCTGGCGGTCTACTTCAGCCAGTTCCATTTGCATGCCCAAAAGCTGGGCTACTCCAACCGCCAGTTTAACTACGGCATGGGGCAGCTCACCCTGCTGGGTTTGATAGAGCTTGACGGTGCCCACTAGTTCACCCTTGCATAACAATGGTACAATTACCGCTGATTGCAGCGGGCAGCCCGGCACCGGGCAATCCAACCCATAACCGTCCCGCACTATTTTTATTTCCCCCGTGCGAATTACTTCCTTGGTGGCCAGTGTCATAATAGGAAGTCCTGCCTTGTGATGGTTCGACCCGGCACCGATATAGGCTAATACCTTTTCCCGGTCTGTAATGGCCACCGCTGCAACATCGGCGGTGCGACGGATAATTTCGGCTGTATAGCCGGCGGTTTCTTCATTCAGTCCCCGGCGCAAAATAGGCAGCGTTTCATTAGCAATGCGCAGAGTGGGATCCAGCGGTTCATCAACCGGGTTGTGCCTGTGGCTGTGCCAATGTGTAAAAATATATATTGCAGCCAGCGTGGACAGCAGTGCGGAAAAGGTTAAAAAGGCTACTGCGGCATAAAGCTGCGGCTGCCAAAGGTAAATAGCCGCCAGCGTTATTGCAAAAATGACGCACCAACAAAGTAGAGTTTTGCAGGTAGGACTTTCCATTGACGGCATAACCCTTCCCCCGTAATAAACAATAATCTCAATATTCTAAAATTTGGTTATTCATAATTATTATTCGACAGCATCAAAACTATTCCTGCAGTAATTAATTAAAAAACGTGGGTAGTTATGACAAAATAGGTTGCCAGGCATGTTGTTGCTTCGCACCAAAAGGCAGGCACCTTTTTCAGGTGCCTGCCTTTCTCTTTTGTTGCTGTTTGCAAGATTAAGGAAATTATTCCTTTACTTGCTTGCGGATTTCCTCAACTACTTCCGGGTTAGCCAGGGAAGTGACATCTCCCACATCGCCTTTGTTGGATATCGAGGCCAAAATACGGCGCATAATTTTACCGGAGCGAGTCTTGGGCATATCGGGCACAATATGCACAGCACGCGGCCGTGCGATCTTGCCCACCACTGTGGACACTGCGTTGGAAATCCTGGCGGCAAGTTCATTGCTGGCTGTATAACCGGGCTTCAAAGACACATACAGGTCGGGCACAGTGCCTTTAATTTCATCCTTGGCAGCGATAACTGCTGCTTCAGCGACATCCTCAACCGTAAGAGCGGCGGACTCAATTTCTTTGGTGCCCAGCCGGTGTCCGGCTACGTTTATGACATCGTCCACCCGACCCAGTATCCTTACATAACCGTCACTGGAAACCACGGCGGCGTCGCCCGCCATATATGGCCAATCTCGCCAGTCTTTGCTGTTTTCATCTTTACAATATTTCCGGAAGTATGTGGAAACATAGCGCTCACGGTCTTTCCAAATGGTTTGCATTAGCCCGGGCCAAGGATTACTTATACAGATGTTGCCTGCCTTGCCTGCACCGGCAGGAATTTCGTTCCCCTCATTATCAAAGATCACCGGGTGAATGCCAGGTACACCCGGTCCGGCACTGCCTGGTTTCATGGGGCTGAGGCCAGGTACAGTGCTGCACAAAAAGCCGCCGGTTTCAGTCTGCCACCATGTATCCACGATAGCTGCCCGGCCTTTGCCCACCACGTTGTAATACCATCTCCAAACCTCGGGCTCTATAGGCTCACCTACGGTGGTCATATGCTTGAAATTATAGTTATACTTGGCCGGTTCATCCGGTCCCGCCTTTCTGAGGCCGCGGATGGCCGTGGGGGAGGTATGGAATATATTAACGTCCAGTTCTTCAGCAATTCTCCAAACCCGCCCGGCGTCCGGGTAAGTGGGCAACCCTTCGTAAATAACAGTGCTGGCGGCCACGGCCAGTGGACCATAGACGATAAAAGAGTGGCCAGTGATCCAACCGATGTCTGCCATGCACCAGTATACATCCTCGGGGTGAATATCCTGGATAACTTTGGACATCCAGGCCACATAGGCCAGGTAACCTCCGATGCTGTGCTGTACACCTTTGGGACGGCCAGTTGAGCCACTGGTGTACATCAGGAATAAAATACCCTCGGCCGGCATGGAAACCGGCTCTACCTTAATCCCGGCATACTGTTTTAGCAGATCGTTCATAAAATAGTCCCGGCCTTCGACCATGGGTGTCTTGGATGAAATTTTGCCGGGATAGCGCTGCCAGATCAATACCTTGTCAACTTCCTGGCCTTCTTTTTTAGCCACCTCCACTGCAAGATCACCGATGGCCTTGTGGTCAAGCAATTTGCCGTTGCGGTAGTAGCCGTCCATGGTAATCAGTATGCGGCTCTCAGAGTCCCAAATTCTTTCACCGCAGGCCTGGCCGCTGAAACCCGCAAACACCTGGGAATGGATAATCCCCAACCGGGCACAGGCCAGCATGGTGATGGGCAATTCCGGGGTCATAGGAAGGTGCAGTGTCACCCGGTCGCCTGCTTTCAGCCCACAGAAGTCCCTAAGTACAGCGGCGGTTTCATTAACCCTGCGGTATAATTCCTGGTAGGTCATGTGCACAATGGGCTCATCCTCTGGCTCCGGCACATAGTGGATGGCAGTTTTATTTTTATACTTGGCCAGGTGTCTGTCCACACAGTTATAGCTGGCATTTAGCTTGCCGCCTACGAACCACTTCCAGCACGGTGCATCGCTGGTGTCCAACGTAGTATGCCAGTATTGGTCCCAATCCAGCAAATCAGCAAATTCTTTAAAGCACTCGGGGAAGTTATCCAGGCTGAAACGCTCAAATACCCCCGGATCAGTCATATTGGCTTGACCGATAAAACTAGCCGGTGGTTGAATATACTCTTCTTCTTGCCAGTGTACAGCATAGTGGGCTCCACTATCATTACCGGTTTGGGTCATGATACCAACCTCCTCTATTTATAAATAATTATTTGTAATTAGCACCTAAGGATTTACTTTATGAATAAATGATCAATAAGACCGTTAATATTAAAAACCTGGTAATTGTTGAATATACTTCTTTTTATTAACCCATTAAAATACATAACCACTATATATTTAACAAAAATTGCTTGCATATATTTGTGATAAAAGTGAGTTTTCCGAGTTAATTTTAGATCAACTAAGCACCCCCTTTGAAAGATTTAACAGTTAAAGTTTCAATGAATTAAAGTTAATACGAAAACGTTGTGATCAAGCAATGTGGTTGGTTTAGATTTTACCTTATGAAATATATAATAATGCCTATTTGTAAAAAAATTAAGAATATTCAGGCAAACGGTTTTATTTAAGTGTTGAATGGTTTGCTGGCAATAGGTTACCGTTTAAGACGGGATATGTCCGTCCAGCGCGGTTTTAGCAGTATACGGCGAAGAGGATGGACGGGGCTGACGTTTAAAGTTTTATTTTGCTAATGTGATTGGATAAGCGGGTTGTTGAACTGTGAGTAATACATGCAAATGGCCGCTGCATTTTGTACGCGTAATAAAAAGAACCGGTTCCTGTTGGTGGAACCGGTCTTTTTAATTGTTAACCGCCATAGTAAAGTCATCGCAGGACATGGTCTTGTCATTTGTATGATGGCTGTTGATTATGTCGCTATCATCGCCCTGGGTAATGATTTCATGACAGATATTGCGTATGTGTTCGCTGATACGCAAAAAAGAGTTAATTAAATCCAGGTGCAGCGAGCTGGTAGAAATGGAAAGAGCTGTGCCATCCTTAAGCCGGTTAAAGTGCTGTGCTCTCAGGCGTCTTTCCATACGGGCCAGCTCGGGGTATCCGGTGATAACCTCGTTGGCCAGCTCGGCATCGTTGGAAGCCAGGGCTATATTGGCCATACGCATTAAATCCCCGAGGCGCTGGTGCATATCTTTAATTTCCTCCCACCCTTCCTCGGAAAACTGACACTGCTGAGTTATCTTACAGCTGGCTATATAGGTAATATCCTTTTCGATAATATCCCCAATGTGTTCTAAATCGTTAGTAATATGCATATGGCTCATGCTGCGGAAAAATTCCTTACGTGACAATGGCTGGCGCATAACGCTGGTCAAATAATTGGTTACGGACTTACACAATATATCAAGGTAATCCTCTGTTTTATTGATTTTGTCCAGCAACCCAATATCGCTTTTTTCAAAAATCTTAATGATCGATTGTATCATATCAAATACCTGATCGGCAGCGTGGTTTATTTCCTTGGATGCCAGCCCCAGAGCAATTGACGGTGTGTTAATTAATTTATCGTCCAGGTATTTAGGTTTAAGCTGCTTTTCCTGGGGTAATTTACGTTCTGGAACAATCATTTCCAGTAACTTTACAAATTGATTAATAAAAGGTAAAAATACAATAGCTATACCTATATTGAAAAAAGTATGTGCGTTAGCTACCTGGTAGCCCGGTGCCGCTGTTAGTTTAGTCATCAAATAAGCATAGGGGTTGACAAAAGGCAGCAGTATCAGCACTCCAACTATCTTAAACAGCAGGTGAGCCGTGGCTACCCGCTGGGCCTCCCTGGAAGAGCCCAGGCCGGACAGCACTGCAGTGAACGAGGTGCCTATATTGGCCCCGAACAAAAGGTAAATGGCTGAGTGGAGGGATACCAGGTCCTGCATGGCCATAATCATGATGATACCCACAGATGCGGCACTGCTGTGTACTAAAAACGTAAATACAGCGCCGGCTGCAATGGCCAGCAGGGGATAATCGCTGGCGCTCATCAGCATTTGGCGGAATATGGGCTCGTCTTTAAGCGGCTGCATAGTATCGGCCATCATTTTTAAACCCAAAAACAGCAAGCCGAATCCTAAAAGCACCTGCCCCACCCGCTTGTATTTATCCCTTTTGGAGAAAAATATAATGGTGGCACCAATACCCACAATGGGTAACGAAATTTCGGTAACTTTAAGGGCGATCAGCTGGGCGGTGATGGTGGTTCCGATATCAGACCCCAGAATTACCCCCAGGGTTTGTTTTAAGGACATTATGGAAGCGCTGGTCAGGCCAACAAGAATTACGGTGGTGGCAGTGCTGCTTTGAAAAAGCATGGTCACTAGGGCTCCTACAATAAGCGCAGTGAAGCGGTTGTGGGTGAGGGTGCTAAGGATGCTCCTGAGCCTGTGTCCGGCAATTTTCTGCAACCCTTCACTCATAATGAACATACCATATAGCAATAGCCCCATGCCACCCAGCAATCCCACCAGCACTGATTGCCAAAGTTCCATTCTCAAAACCTCCCCCCAGGCTTTAAATAATAATGTATAGTTAAGAAAATGTTAATAATATATTAATTTTATATTAAGGAAATTGTACCATGTTTCACATTGTTTATGCAATAGTTATCTGATAATTATATGGCAGTTCGTTTAGCCAATCAAGTGCCAATAATGGAATTTATGCTCGGCACCTCAGACTTTATCAGATCAGGATGTGCCCCATTGATACGCCTGAGTGCCCGTATAACCCCTGGTTTCAAAATCGGGTCGTCCATGAAGGAGGCCAATATGGACACATAGTCCCGGAAAAGTTCTGGCTGATGGTAAATTAACTCCCCGGCAGCTTCGGGAGCGACCCAAAGGGATCCGCCCGATTCATCATTTAGTTCCCAAAAAATGCGCCGCATGATAATCCTGGCCCGCTCGGGGTTTTTATGGGCGATGCTGTCTGTCAGCAATCCCAACCCCTCCACCGCCCGCTGGCGCAGTTGTCCATCCAGGCTGTATAGAAAAGAAAAAAGAGCGCTGGTTACCCGGCCTGGATTCTGTTCACCCAGGTTGATCAACTGTCTATAGTTCCCATCTAGCAATGCCTGTTTAACATTTCTTTTTATGGCTGAATAATTCATCTTAACTGCCTCCCTTTTGTCGGAAGCAAGGGGACGGTTCTCCTTGCTTCCGTTCTGGAAGCAGAAGAGCCGTCCCCTTGCTTCCCTTCTCCTTGCCCCTCTTGCTTCTTTGCCGGTCATAGGTTATTTTACGGGTGGCCATATGATCAAACAACTGGCTCAATAGTTTGGTCCGCCTCCTTTATTTTTAATTGAATAACCAAGTATTACCTAATAGTTTCCATAGGCGCTTACATTTGTTAATAAAAAAAGTTTACTATTGATTAACTACGCTTGCAAGCTGAATCACTAGTCTTTAAAAAAAATTTTAGATGGTAATTCTTCTTAACTGATTATTTTTTTTAAGTAATTCATATTTACCATTTAGGTATAAAAATAATAAACAGGCCAGAAGCTATAGCCTCTAGCCTGTTTATTATTTTTATTGTGTAATTGCACAACTGCTCATTCCATCTTTGGCAAAGATACGCAAGTATTTGTGCATTTTTTGAAGATCAATTAAACCGCCTTTTCCACTTTCACAGCGCATACCTTCAGTTCCGGTATCTTGGCCACAGGGTCTTTTGCCGGGTTGGTAAGCTTGTTGATAGCCACCGCCGGGAAGTGGAAAGATGTAAATACCAGCCCCTGGGGCACCACATCTGTGACGCGTACCGCTACTTCCACCTGGCCGCGGCGAGAGGTTACCCGTACTTTATCTCCGTCAACTATGCCCAGGGCGGCGGCGTCTGCCTGGTTAATTTCCAGGTATTCAGTACCGTAGTGCACTTCCAGTGCGCCGGTACGCTGGGTCATGGTGCCTGTGTGGTAGTGGAAATGCCGCCGCCCGGTGCTCAGCACCAGCGGGTAGTCGGTATCAGGCATTTCCGCCGGTGGAATATATTCCACCGGGTTAAATTTACCCAGACCCCGGGAAAACTTGTCCTTGTGCAGGTATTTTGTACCCGGGTGCTCGGCGTTGGGACAGGGCCACTGGATGCCGCCCTGCTCCAACCGGGCATAGGATATGCCTGCATAGGACGGGGTCAGGGAAGCTATTTCATCAAATATGTCCGAGGTAGTGGGATACTGCATGGGATAGCCCATAGCCGTGGCCACGGCACAGATAATCTGCCAGTCCGCCCGGGCGTTGTACACCGGGTCGATGGCCTTGCGCACCCGCTGTACCCGGCGCTCGGTATTGCTGAAGGTGCCGTCTTTTTCGGCATAGCTGGCTGCGGGCAGTACCACATCGGCCAGGGCTGCCGTTTCAGTGAGGAAGATATCCTGCACCACCAAAAAGTCCAGCTTGCCCAGGGCGTGGGCTACGTGGTCGCTGTCGGGATCGGACAGCACAGGGTTTTCGCCCATGATGTACATGGCTTTTACTTCACCCGTTCCGGCTTTGTCCAGCATATCTCCCACGGTCAAGCCGGGCTGGGCGGGTAGTTCCGTCACATTCCAGGCTTTAGCGAACTTGGCCCGGTTGTTATCCACTGTCACAGCCTGATAGCCCGTGAATACGTTGGGCAAGGCGCCCATGTCGCAGGCCCCCTGCACGTTGTTTTGGCCTCGCAGTGGGTTGACGCCGCTGCTTTCTTTGCCGATATGTCCACACAGCATGGCCAGGTTGGCCACGGCAAATACGTTGTGGGTGCCACAAATGTGCTGGGTGATACCCATTGTATATAATATGGTGGCATTTTGCGCCCGGGCATAGCCCCGGGCTACTTCCCGTATAGTGTCCGCAGCAATACCCGTAATTTGCTCGGCATATTCCGGGGTGTACTTAACCACAGTATCTTTAAGGGCTTCGAAGTCTTCGGTTCGATTGGCCACGAAATCTTTATTCCATAACTCCTCAGCAATAATGACATTGGCCAGAGCATTGAGCAGTGCTATATCGGAGCCCGACTTTAGCTGCATGTGCACGTTGGCCAGCTCTGCCATCTCGGTGCGCCGCGGGTCCGCCACCACCAGGGTTGCACCGCAGCGTTTCGCCTTTTTGGCTTTCAGGCTGATAATGGGGTGCGATTCCGTGGTATTAGTGCCGATGGCCAGAATAAAGTCAGCCCCGGCTATTTCATCAATACTGTTGGTCATTGCCCCGCTCCCAAATGCATTCGCCAGACCGGCGACGGTGGGAGCGTGTCAGAGACGGGCGCAGTGGTCGATACTGTTGGTACCGAGTACCGCGCGGGTGAATTTCTGCAGCAGATAGTTCTCTTCATTGGTACACCTGGCCGAGCTGAGCACCGCCAGCGATTCGCTACCGTGCTGCTCCTTTACCTGTCCCAGTTTAGCGGCCACCAAGCCAATGGCCTCATCCCAGGAGGCTTCCACAAATACGCCGTCCTTTTTAATGAGCGGTGTGGTCAGGCGGTCGGGGTGATGAATAAACCCATAGCCGAAGCGGCCCTTGACGCACAGTGCCCGGCCATTGACATCGCCGTCGCAGGAGGTGACCCCCACTACTTTATTGTCCTTGACGTTAAGTTCAAAACTGCAGCCTGTACCACAGTACGGGCAGGTGGTTTTAACCTTTTGCACTTCCCAGGTTCGGGCCGCGGCACGCAGTCCTTTTTCCTGCAGTGCACCCACCGGACATACCGCTACGCAGTTGCCGCAAAAAACGCATTCAGATGCCGAAAGGGGCACGTCCATAGCAGGGGTGATTTTGGCGTCAAATCCCCGGTAGGCAAAGTCTACGATGCTCTTGCCCTGAATTTCGGCGCAGGCACGCACACATTTGCCGCACAATATACATTTATTCATATCCCTTACGATGAAGGGGTTATCGTCCTCCAGTGGATAGCTGTGCTTTTCACCTTCAAAGGGCTCAGTTTTTACGCCGTACATATAGGCGTAATCCTGCAGCCGGCAGTCCCCGTTTTTGCCGCAGGTGAGGCAGTCCATCGGGTGGTTGGCCAGCATTAGTTCAAGTATGACTTTCCTGGCTTCCTGTACCGCAGGTGAATCAGCGTGTACCACCATGCCATCCGTGGCCTCGGTGACACAGGAGGCAGGTAAATTACGCATGCCAGGTATTTCAACCACGCACATCCGGCAGGCACCAAACTTGGTAAGCTCCGGGTCGTGGCAAAAGGTGGGTATAAACACCCCTGCCTGGCGGGCGGCCTCCAGCACGGTGGTCCCTTTGGGAACGGTTACGGATATGCCGTTAATTGTTAATGTAACTTCCGCCACCGTCAAGTATCCCTCCTTCCCCAGTGTTATCACTTAGTCAATTTAGATAATATATCTTCTAAGCCCAGGGCCTCGGCCCAGGACACTTCCACAAACTCGCCATCCTTTTTAAGCTGCGGGGCTGCCGGTTCATCCAGGTATTTCAGCTCCAGTCCCAAACGCCCTTTTAGGCACAGGGGACGGCCGCTGCCAGGCTCTTTGGGCACCACACCGATGTTTTGGCCATTTTTGCTGAGCACCTCGAATGTGCAGCCACTGTCACAAAAAGTGCAGGTGACCTCCTGACGGGACATTTCCCAGGTCCGCCCTTTACCGGCCAGCGGCTTCCATGTGAGTGCGCCTACGGGGCACACCGTGACGCAGCGGCCACAATATACGCAGTCGGATTCGCCCAGGGGGGTGTCCATGGCGGTAACGATTTTGGTGCCAAAACCCCGGTATCCGAAATCAATAACGCTGCGCTCGGCTATGGCGTTGCAGGTACGCACGCACCGGCCGCACAGTATGCATTTATTGGCATCCCGAATGATATATGGGTTGGAATCGTCCAGCGGGTAGTCTTTGCGCTCACCTGTGAACCCGGACTCCTTAACGCCATAGCGGAATGCGTAGTCCTGCAGCCGGCAGTCGCCGTTGCGATCACAGGTCAGGCAGTCCTGCGGGTGGTTGGCCAGCAGCAGTTCCAGTATGGTTTTACGGGCTTCTACTACTGCAGGCGATTCAGTAAATACCTGCATGCCCTCGGTGCACTCAGTGACGCAGGATGCGGGCAGGTTGCGCATGCCCGGTATTTCTACCACGCAGATGCGGCAGGCACCAAAGCGCGGTATGGCGGGATCATGACACAGCGTGGGTATAAATATGCCTGCCTGCCGGGCCGCGTCCAGCACAGTGGTGCCTTTGGATACTTTTATGTTAATACCGTTGATGGTCAGGGATACGTAGGACATTCTCTTTTCCCTCCTTTTTGCGAAAGAGTAGGTTCTAAGGCTACTATAACGCATGAAAACAGGCAGTTGGATTATCGGTGGGTAACTGTCGTGTTAATCGGATCAATTAAGCGCAAATGTCTAAATGAACCGAAAAATTATAAGATAACCACCAGTTAACTCGTTAGTTGTACGACTAAACCCACACCGGCTGCAAGCTTACGCTTTATAAATTGCATCAAATTTACAGCCCAGCAGACAAGAACCGCACTTGATGCACTTGGTGGCATCGATAACGTGAGGCTCTTTCTTCTCGCCTGTAATGGCCCCGGCCGGGCAGTTCTTGGCGCACTTGCCGCAGCCTTTACATTTTTCGGGGTCAATTTTGAATACCAATAGGGCACTGCAGGCCCCGGCGGGACAGCGCTTGTCCTGAATATGAGCAATGTACTCGTCCTTGAAGTAACGCATGGTGGATAAAATGGGGTTGGGGCAGGTCTGGCCCAGCCCGCACAAAGCAGTATTTTTAACCACTCGGCCAAGGCGTTCCAGGGTATCCAAATCCTCCATTTTACCTTCGCCATCGCAGATACGGGTCAGAATTTCCAGCATGCGCTTGGTGCCTTCCCGGCAGGGAGTACACTTACCGCAGGACTCGGACTGGGTAAAGGTAAGGAAGAACTTGGCCACGTCCACCATACAGGTGGTTTCATCCATTACCACCAAGCCCCCGGAACCCATCATAGCCCCGGCAGCGGTGAGGGAATCATAGTCCACTGGCAGGTCCAGGTTTTCTTCGGGGATACAGCCACCGGAAGGTCCGCCTATCTGCACGGCTTTAAATTTTTTGCCGTTTTGAATGCCGCCGCCAATGGTGAAGATAATGTCCCTTAAGGTCATCCCCATGGGTACTTCCACCAGGCCGGTGTTGTTCACTTTACCGGTCAATGCGAAAATCTTGGTGCCCTTGCTCTTTTCAGTGCCCAGCTTGGCGTAGTTTTCACCGCCGTTGCGCAGTATATAGGGCACGTTGGCATAGGTTTCCACGTTATTCAGGTTGGTGGGTTTGCCCCATAGACCGCTTTGAGCCGGAAAGGGCGGCCTTACCCTGGGCATGCCGCGGTTGCCTTCGATGGAGGTGAGCAGCGCGGTCTCCTCCCCGCATACAAACGCACCGGCACCGGCTTTAATTTTAATATGGAAGTTAAATCCAGAATTCAATATGTTATCACCCAGTATGCCGTATTGTTCGGCCTGGGCAATGGCGATTTTCAAACGCTCAATAGCCAGGGGATACTCGGCCCGCACGTAAATATAGCCCTCATCGGCACCTACCGCGTAACCGCAAATCATCATGCCTTCCAGTACGGCGTGGGGGTCGCCCTCCAGCACGCTGCGGTCCATAAAGGCACCCGGGTCGCCTTCGTCAGCGTTACAGACAACGTACTTCTTATCGCCCTGTGCCTGGCGTACAAAGCCCCACTTCATGCCGGTGGGGAATCCGGCACCGCCGCGGCCGCGCAGGCCCGACTTTTTCACATCCTCAATGACTTCTTCTGGAGTCATTTCAAACAGTGCCTTCACAAAACCTGCATAGCCGTCATTGGCAATGTATTCGCCTACATCCTCGGGGTTGATATGACCGCAATTGTGTAGCACGAGGCGCTGTTGTTTAGCGTAAAAGGGCACGTCATTATAAGTTTTGGACAGCTCGCCGGTGGTGTGGTCTTTGTAGAGCAACCGCTCCACCACCTGGCCGCCCACCAGGTTTTGCTCCACTATTTCAGGCACATCGGTATCTTGTACCCGTACGTAAAAAGTCTTGTCGGGTTCCACAATCATTAACGGGCCTTGCTCGCAAAAACCATGGCAGCCTGTGATGGTGATCTTCACTTTGTCAGTGAGGTTATGCTTCTGCAGTTCTTCCTTTAAAACATCCACCAGTTTTTTAGAACCGGAGGAGGTGCAGCCTGTACCGGCACAAATAAGTATGTTTTTCTTATCAGAACCTACCGGAAGGTGTATATTAGCCAGTAACTCCTGCCGTTTTTGCCGGCAGGCTGCGTCGTCATGGCAGATAGGGCCTTCTTTGATGCACTTGATGAAGTCCCGGCAGGGATTTTGTGGTTCGTGGGTGCATTTGTCACAGCACTTGTCCAATAGATTGTTCAATTGCCAGGCCTCCTTCCTACTCGTATTTTTTAACTATGGCTACGGCTTTGTCCGGTGTTAAACGGCCGTGGGTGTCGTCATTGACCATCATCACTGGGGCAAGCCCGCAGGCACCCAGGCAAGCCACGGTTTCCAGCGTATAGCGCAGATCCTCGGTGCTTTCATTGCGGCCTACGCCCAAATCGGTGGATACAGCGTCAAATACTTTGGCGGCACCCCGTACGTGGCAGGCTGTACCCTGGCACATGCGGATAATGTTGCGTCCCCTGGGTTTCAGGTGAAACTGGGAATAAAAGGTGGCCACCCCGAAGGTTTTGCTGAAGGGTACACCAATTTCTTGGGAGATTTTTTTCATTACATCGCCGGGCAGGTAACCGAAAATTTCCTGGGCTTCCTGCAGCAGGGGAATCAAAGCTCCCTTAAAATTCCGGTACTTGTCGAAAACCTCTTGCAATTGTTGGTACTGAGACTCCTGGCTCTGTTCGCATTTACAAGCTGCCAAATTATTTCCCTCCTCTCATTAATGCACAACATTACATTAGCCCGGACGGTTAATTTTCGGCCGGGTATTTATTGGTAATGCTTCCTAAATATTTAGCGAAACTATGCCCATATGTTGGCACCGCACATTTGACTGAAAATTGATAATGCAAGAATTATCTAGCATTTTGGGCGAAAATCCAATACTCTGTCTTCAGTTATCAGTATGTGTATGGGTACATCGTACTCGCCGGGATAAACATTAGGTCTGACCTGCAGTTCAAAAGCCAGAGAAACTAGAGTTGCGTCTTTCCTGATGCGAAGTAGAAAACGGTCGTAAAAGCCTCCTCCATATCCCAACCGGTTGCCCGCGGTGTCGAAAGCCACTCCAGGTATGATAACCAGATCGATTTCTCCTGGTTCCACGGGTCGCACACACTCGGGCTTGGGTTCTAAAATACCCCAGGTGCCCGGGGTCAGGTCATTTGGGAAATGAATCACCTGTGACGGTATCAGCTTTTTATTAGCCACGTCTGTAATGGGCACCACCAGCCGCTTACCTTGCTGCAGTATGCTTTTGTTAATAAATGCGGTCTGCACCTCGTTGCGAAAGTCGACATATGCCATCACCGTGGTAGCCCGAATATACTCGGGCAAAGCCAGAACTTTATCAGCAATGGCAGCGCTTGTTGCTTCTATTTGATGCAGAGGCATGGCGTTGCGTCCGGCAATCACATTCTTTCTTAATTCGTTTTTGGACACGGTAATTCCTCCAAAAAATCATACTGTTATTAATTTTTCATTGCGTTTATTAGTTCAGGTTCTACCAGGTTTCCCTGAAAGGGCGCTTAAAGACACCGGCGTGATGATGCTGTGCTATTATATGTTAAGCTTGGCCGGTTTGGGACTGTACGCAATAAGTGCACTGCTCTGGGAAAGCCAATCTTTTAATAGTGACAAAAAAAATACAAGATGCTTGTTTGCGACACTCAAAATACCATTTGTATGCAGTATTTCGCCGAACAAAAAATAAATCCTCCTGTGTTACGGGAGGATTTGAATAATGTACCAATACTTTGCACAAAGACATGAGGTATCTGACTCACGTTTAGTTTTATTAATTTTAAGCCTGACCCCTTTTACAAACTGTATACCTGGCTTTCAGTCAATATGCTGACATTGTTCTTCTGCAGTACTTCGACGGCTTCGCTTAGCTGTTCCACCCTGAATACCACCAGTGCGGCATTAGTGGCTTTTTGCAAAAATGCGTACAGGTATTCGATGTTAATATTTTCCTGTTGTAGTATCTCCAGCACGCCGGCCAGCCCGCCGGGTTCGTCTTTTATTTCCACCGCAATGACATCAGTAGTGCTTACGGTAAAACCGGACTCTTTAAGCACCCGGTAGGCCTCGTCGGGATTACTGACAATTAATCGCAGTATGCCAAAATCAGTGGTATCGGCGATGGACAGAGCTCTGATGTTTATGTCGTTGCCACCTAGCACCCTGGTTACTTGAGCCAGACGCCCGTACTTATTCTCCAAAAAAACAGATATTTGTTTTACTTTCATAAATCCGCCCCCTCAAGGATTTTTATTGTTTAACACCTGTTGCGGTATAATTTTCTACTTTCGCCACCTGATTATAAAAGCATAGCACAACTTGTTGTTAAAAAAAAGCTTTTTCCACAAGCCCGTAAAATATCCTATGTACAGTGCACAGCGAAATTATGTTACCTGGCAGCTCAATAAAATAGCCAATTGTTAAATTCTATCATTAGGATCGGTGCTTGTTCACCCACAGGCAAAACTCCTTGCTGCCAAGTTATTAACAGACTTATCCACATTATCCACAGGAATAACTTTTTGGGAGTATTTCAATTAAACTATCAAGCAGCAAAATATTTAAATGCGGATAAATTGATAACCTGTAATAACAAGGGTTTGGTGGGTTGCTGCCACCAGTGATAATTTTCTGTAAACACAGCTATGTTAATAGGTTGTGGATTTTTTTGTGGATAGGTGTATCTTTTAATACCGATCCTGGCCCAGCGGTAAATTGGGTACTGCATTTAAGGTCAAAGGGGCGAAATCACCGCGCAAATATTTATAATAGGCAGCACAGCCAATCATAGCTGCGTTATCGGTACATAAAACCGGCGGTGGATAAATCAGCCGACGGGCTTCCTGATGTGCCCGTCGGGTCATTTCTTCTCTTAATAGCTGGTTGGCTGCCACCCCGCCCGCCAGCATAATAGTGCCTGTATTGTGCTGCCGGGCCGCCAGTAAAGTTTTGTCCACCAGCACATCCACAGCGGCCCGCCGAAAACTGGCCGCCACATTGGCTTTATTTACATGAAAACCCTTTTGGCTTGCCCTGTGCAGATGGTTAATCACCGCTGTTTTAAGACCGCTGAAACTAAAATCCAAGCTGTCTCCGGCAAGGTAAGCTCTGGGCAGGGGAATGGCAGTATCATCGCCGGACGCTGCCAGCTTGTCAATTAGCGGCCCACCCGGGTAACCTAGACCCAGCACCCGGGCTACTTTATCAAATGCTTCCCCTGCTGCGTCGTCCCGGGTGGCACCTAAAAGATCGTACTGGCCAAAACCGGAAATCAGCACAAGATCGGTATGTCCTCCCGACACTACCAGGCAAATAACAGGGAAATTCGGTTTGGGTTCCACTAAAAAATTAGCGCTTACGTGCCCCTCTAGATGGTTGACGCCAATTAAAGGTATATCAAGTCCAAATGCAATTGCTTTAGCGGCAGCAACACCTACCAGCAGCGCCCCTACAAGACCGGGACCGTAGGTAACGGCCACTGCGTCCAGCTCGTCAAAATCAATGCCGGCTTCGTCCAGTGCTTCCCGGATTACGTGGTTGATCAGCTCCAGGTGCTTGCGAGAGGCCACCTCGGGCACCACACCTCCAAATTTGCGGTGCACGTCCACTTGTGAAGATATGATATTGGACTTAACGATGGTGCCGTCCACCAGCACGGCAGCGGATGTTTCATCGCAAGATGTTTCCACGCTTAATATGATCAAACTCATCTGTTACTATTTCTCCTTTGTGGTACCATTAAGTGGCATATGCGCCAAATATAGTTACAATGTATAGTAGTAAAACTATTTTAACACCAGTGTTGTTTATTTATAGCCTGCATAATATTAATTTAAAAGTCCTAAAAGGTGTGTATATGAAGATAAGCGTGCTTTCTTATAATATTAGAAACTGTCGCGGTATCAACAACAGGGTTTCTTTAGATGCAGTGGCCTCGACCATCGCTGGTACCCGGGCAGACATAATAGGCTTACAGGAAGTGGATTATTGTAATCCCCGCAGCGCCTTTGCCCACCAGGCAGCCAGGCTGAGCAATATGCTGGGTATGTATTATGTTTACGGACCCAATGTCACCTGGGGCTGTATAGCCCGGTTCGGCAATGCCGTACTTTCGCGCTATCCTATTCTATGCTGGCATAACTACCCGCTGCCCAGCTATGGCGAACAAAGGGGGTTGCTCCGGGTGGAAATCAAGCTCGCCGGGCAGTCCACGGTTTTTTTTACCACTCACCTGGGGTTAAATCATCAAGAACGAATGCAGCAGGTGGAAAAAATTATGCAAATAGTTCACGGCGTATCCAGCCCGCTGCTTTTAACCGGCGATTTTAACGCCAAACCATATAGTGAAGAAATCAAACGCATACAAAACTTATTACAGGCAGGTGATTTGACTGGAGCCGGGTTGACTTTTCCGTCCGATTACCCGAAATATAAAATTGATTATATTTTTCATTCTCACCACTGGACTTTGACCGAAACCAAGGTATATAGCAGTCTAGCCTCGGACCATTTACCGCTGTTGGCTAAAGTGGAGCTGGCCCGGGCTGAGTAGAGAGGCCTGCTATGCTATAGGATCAGTAATGCCAAATAGCGCATGGCCGGTTTATTTGCATGGGCTTTGTGCAGTAGAGGTACTTGGCTTTTAGAATCCTTTGCTCATTTCGGCCATAATATCCTGGAAAGCCTGGCCGGTATTCTCATGAACAACCACCGCCGCTTCTTCGTCATAGGGGGTGGGGGTGCGGTTGATAATGACAATTTGTTTGGCCACACCCGGCAAACCGGCCACGGGATATACAGTGAGGCTGCTGCCTGCCACCAGCATGAGCTGGCAGCCCGAAATCACCTGGGTAGCCTGGTAAAAATCTTCATTCATACGGTCTTCAAACAATACCACATCAGGTCGCAAAACGCCCTTGCATTTAGCGCAGCGAGGTGGGTTGTCACCGCTTTTAAAGTTTTGCACAAGATAATCAAAGCTGTATGATTCCCGGCATTCCATGCAGTGGCAGGTGCGCAGG
>JGI2924J29684_1078187_pt1 | contig 34846 bp, 46 predicted proteins | sample BenlonsequencITS_FD_29684 | JGI IMG/M metagenome (IMG submission 29684)
TTAAGGTACCTTAATAATTTTAAATTAACAATTTTCTTAAGATCTCTTTCTGAATAAAAATCCCCGATTAGACTTGTTGAATAATACTTCGGTAATGACATGCCTCCATCTTTATCTACGAAGTCATTCAAACATAATCTTCGCTCTTTAGTTGAATATCCACTTCCAAATGCTGTTGCACCGACAGCCAAGCACAATAAACCGAATGCATCTGCAAAATTTATAATTACTTTTTTATCTTCCACGTACCCTAAATTATATGAGAGTTCTAATAGCACCCTCGCAATATTGGCCTCAACAATCTGGAGCGAAGAAGTACTCTGCTCTACAACAATATAGTACCCATCTATTTCTGATAAAACAGACGCATTGTCTAATAATGTTTGAACCATTTGATTATCATTAATATCACAATCAAGTAAAGCCTTATCGGATATTGCAATTGTTGCAAGGAATGGCTTACTGTAATTACCTTTCAGCTTACTTGCTGCCTTTAGCCATTTAAGTTGTTCACTGAACTGATCTTCGCGATTAACAACAAGTGGTGTGGGAATAATTAGATCTGTAACTCCAACTAGTTCTTGAAGAGCAAAGCAGGACTTTATACATTCTTGAATTTCTAATTCGGAAGAATACGATGATAGACTAACACTTAAATCCCTTGAAGAAATAATATTAATCTTTCCAGATATACTCTTGGTCGTTCTTACTTTTGGCTTTGAACTCTTCGTTTTTTCATACCAAGGATAAGAACAAAGATTTGAAAATGTTTTCTTACATCTATCCTTATCGATACCATGAAGGTAATATTGAGGATCAAGCAGTACAGTAGATAAATCATACGCTTGCCTCTTACATAGCTTGTCGCTATTAATTGAAGAGCTGGCCATTATAACCCCCTGAGGGTCTACCCCATCTATTGTACCGAAATGACCTCGATTATATAAAAACAATGTCACTCAACTCCTAAAATATCAAATATTTCCGTCCAACCTTTTGGTCGCTTAAAAGCACGAAGTTCTGTTAATTTATAAATAACCTTTTCAAGAGTATTAATAATATTTACTTCTTGCGGAAACTTCGGTATAGGGGTATTCAACATAATATCCTGCCTGAAATTATAGGGATGATACCCAGCCAAGCATTGATATGCAACAATCCCAAGTGCGTACAGATCAGCCCGAAGAGTAAGATTCTTTCTCCCAAGAAACTGTTCCGGAGCAAGATACCCTTTTGTCCCAAAAATAATTCCGTATTCAGTTAGTGATTCAGCATCGGCATCAAGATGTTTTGCAAGCCCGAGATCAATCAATATAAAGTCTCCATTAGTATCGAGAATAATATTTTCAGGTTTAATATCACAATGAACCACATCTACCGCCCATAATGCCTCAATCGCTAGAGAAATACAATGAATCAATCTTATAGTTTCCTGTTCAGATAACTTTTTTCCCGATTCCAATAGTGCTTGGAGATTATCGCCACTAATAAAGTTTGTGATTATATAATAGCAATCTAAACCCCTTATTACCTTTTTTCCACTTCCGTATAAAGTTACGAGGTAAGGAGAATCAATTTCTTTCAATTTAGCAATTTCAAGTTCAGTTCTACGATGCTGATGATCAGGACCATAAATTTTCAACAAAATTTCGCGTTGTGAGTTATTATCAATTGCTTTAAAGACAGCTCCTTCTGCCCCTGGCTTAAGACTATCAACAGATTTAAGGTTAGGAAATAATGATATAACTTCAGCCTCTAATAAAGGCGGCAAAAAAGGCGAAATCATTTTAGGCCTCCTTAAAATTTTAATAAGTTTATAATAGTTCAATAATTTACAATATACTATTATGGCATAAAGTTAATGACGAATTCCCACGAAATTAGTCTTATAAATTAAAAAAAGCCCTCTCGCTTTGAAGAGGGCTTTTGTCATAATAATTATACAGATTGTTGTACTGGTTTTAACTCCAGATTAAGCACCTGCGATGGTGTTTCCGATATAGATAGCACAGGATCTGGCTTCTGCCCTTGTTGCTTCATCACAAAGACAGCCGCCTCAGCCGTACTACGAATAACTTGTTTTAGATCCGGAGTAATCTCGCGGCCAGTAAGTTTAATCATATTCATAGCATATTCGGTGGCCTGATCTTTTCTCAGTTCCGGAGGTAATTGCCCACTATTATAAAGTTGCTGCGCCGAATGTACCCCAGTTTGTGTAACCTTGAGGATCGTATCAATAACGTTATCTACCGGATCAGGAATAATTGGTTCTAATACTGCATGTACAGATTCAACGGTATCCACGACAGCACCTGCAACCTGCAGCTGCTTCCCTGTATCCCTGCCCTGTTTGACTAACGTCTGGATACCGTACATCGTCCCAAAGAAACACATCAATGATAAACCAGCAATTAATAATGTAATCGTTTGAACACTCATCTTATTTCCTCCTTTTTAAGTAAATTGGCAAGCGCTTGGGAATATTAAGCTCCAGTAGCGCTGACTGCAGCTGCAGTATCTCCCCAGGTCTTTCCGGAGAGAATCGTTTCGTTTGGATGGCCAACGGATCCCCCGCCAACGATAGTTAAATGCTCTGCCTTATAAATGTCTGCCGGGGGAGTTTTATCATCAAACCTGAGAAACACTGCACAGTTTCCAAGCTTAATTGACTCTCTTCGCGCCGGTACCAGGTAATCCTCAATTCCATGAGCTAAGACCGCCTCTTTCATCTCATAGACCTCCTTTTTAATAACATTCGCGCTGACACTTACGCCAAAATGATCACCAATCCCCTGAGCGATGGCCAGAGCAGCCTGATCTATTTTGGCTAAGATCACGCTTTCCTCAGAATTAATAAAACCGTACTCAATGAGCACGGCCGGCATATCTGTCCACTTTAATACATACCAATTTGCATATTTAACTCCGCGGTCAACCATTCCCAGTAAAGCCATTCTCGCCCGGATAGCCTTGGCCATCTTCTCTCCTTCACCACCGGCTGCTAAAGCATAGACTTCGTTCCCGTAAGCTTTCACAGCTGCCGAGTTATTATGGAAGGAATAGAATGCATCGCCGCCCAAGGCATTTGCCACTTTTACCCGATTCTTTAAGTCGAGATCATCATTGTATGGTGCTGGCTCACAGAAGTCTTTATCTGTAGCCCTAGTGAACTTTACTTGGAAGCGGCCGGTTGCTTCGAGGATCGCCGCCGTTTTCTTGGCCAGCATTAAGACGTTATCCTTTTCCTTGGTCGTTGGGCCTACTGCTCCCGGATCCGGGCCGCCGTGGCCCGGGTCGAAGACCAGGTCATATATTTTCAATTCAGCCAAATTACTCACCTCACTTTCCAAATATGCTAGCTAAAAACTCAGGGTTGACGTTCTGTCCAATGGCTGCAAGCGTGATAATAATGGCTATAATTACAAAACCCTTGATGATCCATTGTCCCCCTGGGGTTTGCCAAAAACCTGCTTCTTTTGATGACTCTTCGTGTAATGTTTCTAAGGTTGAAATCCGCTTTTCCATCGTTTCTAATGTCTTAGAGGTTGTCTCTAACAGCTGAGTAAGCTGAGTGATAATGATCTTTAAATCTGTTATTGTCTCACTGTGCGCGTTTAATCTGCGTTCAGCTACCTCAAGTTGCTTATCTAAGCCTTTATGAGTTCGTTCACAGGATTGCTCGGTGACTAAGTTTTCCCCCACCATAGCCCCACCCCTTCTTTGATTATTGCTACCAACAACAAGCTCCCAATACCGTTAACTTGGCCTTGGGAACTTATTGTGCGCTTTATGATTTATTGGTGTCCTTAAACTTAGCCAAAATGTTGCATGCAGTATCACAAGTTCCAACTGCACAGATTCCAATTAGTAACCCTTTCGCAAAACACTCTAATATTGAGGCACACTGCAGCAGGCCAAAGCTGCTGAGGATACCTAAAGGAATTGCGAGCAAGTGTGCGATTCTTCTACTTAAGCCTAACTTCTCGAGAGACTCTACAATTGCGTAGACAAATCCGATCAATATTATCAGTTCAGCTGCCATAGATTACCACTCCTTCACAAACCAATAAGGCTTGTTCTCCTTCTATGGCATAGTATGTTGATGATTCGGAATCCGTGAAAACACTCTAATTAAGCCCTTCTTCGAGATATAAAGCAGCATTAGTATCTTCTAGGCAATAAAAATAACGCCCCAAGGCATTTAACTTCTCTGGAATCTTCACTATGCATTAGCCCAGTATGGCTATCTCCCTCGTAGCTACTTCCATCTCTACCTCGGTTCTCAATGTTGTGTTTGTTCCGTTTAAAAGTTCCCATTCGGTATTGGGTACGTCTTCGATGGTCATTCTCTTACCCATTACTAACGTCGCATAGGCGTTTACGAGTCTTTTTTGAACTGCTGTCATATTAATCCTACCTCCATCAAAATATTTATAATCAATATCTCTGTCTCAGCTTTTGCAATTTCATCTCTGGACGGGATAAGGCTATCCAGTAATTCTTGCTCCTCATGTATTGCCTCCACCTGTGCCGAAGCCTCCTTCATTTCAGCCTGTGAAGGCAATTGGAGGTCATGGTTAAGCATAGTCACAGTTGTGATGTCGTTGGTGGTAATTACGATGAAGTCAACATTATGCTTAGCCTGGGGGTAAATATGGGATACAGCCTCTACGTAGTTCATAGCATCGCCTCCAAAGAGCTTAGCTGGTATTCAATGAGGATTCCCATTCCCCCATTAGTTGCTGACACAGCCGGAACGGTGCTAACGTTGCAGGTACCATTTACGCCCTTAACCCCACCATCTAGGACAATCTGTGACGGTAGGATATCGGAGTCGGTAATGGTTATTAGGAGTCCTCCCCCACCGCCTCCACCGCCTCCACCCGAAGCACCCCAGGTATTCTGGTTCAAATTAGCCCCATTGGAACCAGCTGTCCCGTTGCCTCCGCTAACATCAAGGGTGATGGTATTGACGATGGAGGGGGATATGACAGTCAGGAATCCTCCCGCTCCACCTCCGCCACTTCCCCCAGCGCCCTCGTAAGTGAGGGATCCATTTCCACTACTATTATATCCCCATCCACCTTTACCGCCTGCACCTCCGAAGGATCCTCCTGCCCCCCCGGGTCCACCCTGACCCCCAGAGTTACTAGAGCTGGTAGTCCCCCCGGCGGATCCACCCCCACCGCCATCCGAGATGGGTACCTCGGGAAACTGAGTGGTTATTAGGGCTGGAATGAACAGGTAGTTTAAATATTGCCATAGCCACCCCTCGGGAGCTATACCGAGAAAAGAATTACTGCCTATGCTACTATATGAGGCTCCTCCGGCATTATTGGGGGCTGATTTCAGCCCCAGGGCTGATATCGAGCACCCGGAACTGGGATTGCCCGCCTGGGGATTAGAGTTGTCATTGGTGTTAGAATAGGATCCAGGACTACCATTACCTCCAACTGATCCTTTGGCGGTTATAATACCAGTACCAACTATGCTATTGGCAATAATTATTAATGATCCTCCAGCAGCACCACCAGCTCCCCCCTGTCCAGCGTATGAGAAGCCGTTTTTTGCTAAACCTCCGAGGGGTCCTGGGGCCACGGTGAGAGTTCCGTTTACGCTTAGGGTCCCCTTCACAAAAACCACAGACCTGTGGGGAAAGGTTAGAGTAACTCCAGCGTTGATGGTTAAATTATCGTAATGATAGACTGAGTCCGTTAGGGTCTTATGCGTTGAGATCGTTACATCCCCGAGTATTCCACTTCCGTAATACAATTTTATTCACTCCCCTATAATTTAATAATCTCAAGGGTACTATTGGCTCCCCCATGTTTGTAGCCTGCGTTGGTGGCCGGAGAATTGACAGCGGTATTTACCTTATCTTCGCTTTTCAAATAGACTACCCGGTGCATTTTAAACATAAATTTATTGCCACTAGCTGTTGGGGGGTCAGAGATCCAGATGGTATCCACAATGCTTTCCATGAGTCCATTAATAAATAACCCGTAATTAAACTCATACCTATCGGTAGTGGTATCGAATATAAAATCAAGGTTGGATAATATCAAGTAATATCCATTCTCGGGGGCAGTATAAAATTGCCCGTTTGTTAAAAGTGACTCCTCGTCGCTAATGGTGTTGCCGAAGGTTACGGTATTCCATCCAACATACGATGTAAAGGTAGTAGTACCTTTGGCCTTTAAATAGTGTCTTGGGGCTAGCTCTAATTTTAATATTCTCCGAAGTAATCCCATCTGATTAGCAAAAAACATCTTCATCGAGGGGGCTTTTCTTAGGAACTCCCGAGGAACTTGTACATCAGCTCCGAGAGGAGTAATGCCACCTGCTAGTCCCTTTCTGTGGGGAGTTGAAGTCACCATGTGAGCGTTGATGACATCCGAAGTATCATCGAGGTCTTCGGTAAGTGAGTCAATTTGGAGCTGGAGGTTTCCAGCGGCATCAACGCTTAATTGATCCTTCATGCTGTTAAACCAAATGATAAAATCATCCTGAAACTGGGCTTCCACAGCATCCTGATCAGCCTCGATGGCTAATACCCAGGCGTCATAAGCATCTTTTTTGTCGGTAGTCCACGTGCTAAAATCCCCATCGTATTCTGTTTGCTTAGCTGCGTACCAATCCATGTACTGGTTAAAGATTGCCGTGGTATCTACTTGAATTAGGCTGTTGACCCATCCGCATTTGGTGGTATCCATTCGCAGATCAGTAATATTAGCTTGTGTAACTTCTATTGCACCGGCACCGATATAAATCTCAGCCAGGGCCAATTCATAGATATCAGCATCCCTTTGAATCGCCGGGGCCACCGGCAAGCTGGCAAACACGCCTTTTTTTATAACCGATGTGATCTTTCGTAGAACGGTATCCAGCCTGACCACTAATAAATCTTTCCGCTTTAAAGCACCGTCAGCGACATCTATTGGGATTACTAGATCGGAATCGTTAAGGTAATAATACCCGTTTATCCATGCCTTGCCCGCTTTTAAGAGAACAGACATCCCCCCGTTGGCCATAGCTTGAAGGCTTGTCGTTGGGTTGGGGAATACGCCGGTCGTAATAAAGCTGTTAAAATACGCCGCGTAGTCAGATGCTTGGTATTTTCGATCGCCACTGACTGAATTAAAAAAACTTGATTTCTCCGCCAATTCTTATCACCTCATTTTCTGTTTGATTTTATCGAGTAATGTTGGGATGCTGTTTCCAAAGGTGACATTAATCCTTACTCCAGCTTCCTCGTAGACCTCTTGAATTTCAGTGATTCGTGCATTTATAGTAACGCCCCATTTTTTACGAACACAAGTCACTATATCCCCAAGATCAAAGTCAGTTTTGTAAACCAGGTTAGCATTTAGATTTATGACACTGTCAAAGGTTCGGTTCTCTACTCCTTCAGAGAGCTTAGAATTACCTCGCTCCGTTAAAGTTTTCAAATAATCTGCATCCGACAAAGTTACGCCATTAACAACGTTCGTAAGATCCTTGGCGTCCACAAAGTCCTCGAATCGGTTTAACCCTGTGGAGGATCCAACGGTTACGAGCTTTCTAGCTGTACCTTCACCCATACCCCCTACAAGGGCTGTATCCCGATAGTTATTGATGCTCTCGGTATACTGTTGCGTGAGAATGTTCTCAAACTCTTTACTGAAGACCGCCCGCGGATTAACGCTTTGATTTATGGAACGATCTAATCCCGCGTACACATCGAACACTAACTTTTTATTGGATGTATCAAAGCTAACCCTATATCCCAAATCAGAGAGTGAGCATAGGTTCTCAATTTCATCCAAGAGGTTTTTATAACTCACTTGATAGTTAACTGTTTGAGAATAGCCTTTTAAGGTGCCTAAACTAAGGTTTGGTATGATTCTTTTATTATCCGTTGGAGTAATGCTGTGCTTGTTTACAAGGGTTCTCATGGCATTTTCTGCTGTGCTCTGAAGTATCTCCTGGCCCCATACAATGCGTCTGTTCAGATAGGCCGAGAGAAATTTTCCCTTAACGACGAGAATTTCTTTACCTTCCACGTCTTGATCCATTTGCCTGAATTCAATGTACCCTGCTTCATCATCGTTATTCTTCCAAACGACATTCCCCCTTTGGAGCATATCAAGTGTGTAAGCATCTAAAGAACAATGCAGCTCGAAATCGCCGCATTTAGAATAACGGCGATTCCACTGCAAGGACGTGAAATTATCCATAACCCCCAAAAGGTTAAGGTCTGAATTGTAGATATACAAATCCATCATTACACCCCCAGATACTGAGGCATGTAGTAAATGGTTACCTCAAGGTTGTCTAGATTTGTGTCTGAGTTATACCTAAAAAGATTATCCCCTACATCCAACTGTAAAAAGGTACTGCCAACGTCGATGTAGTTAAAAGCGTTCGTTGTGACACCATTCAAATCACTCCTAACCTTTTTGTTGCCAAAGTATGTGGAGACCGTAATTGTTTCGCCAGCAATCATTTCTTTATTAATTTTGATGAATTCCTGAGTGTTCACATTGAGGATAGATGGATTCGTAAGGGTTGCAAGCGCCTTAAACTCTACTCGCATTCCACACTCAACATCGCCGCCATTAAATACATTCACGATCAAAGACGGTTCTCTATGTCCCATCTCAATGCCGTCTTCAGTTAACTCTAGCTCAAAGCTAAAATCACCCACCCAAAGAGCGATCTCTTCCTTTGATTCATCGATATCAGTCCAGAAAGGATTACTGGCAGTCATGGAGATTAAGCAGTCATCGTATGAAGTGTCCGTTATCTTGAAAAATGGCATCTTGTTAATGAGGCATTTTACTTTTCTCTCCTTAACATTATCCTTGTAAATTAGATACCCCTCTCCGTATTTCGGGTTAAATATGGCGTTGATTTCGTCTCTATAGGCCGTCAGTTCGTCCTTAGATTTAGCCAATAACATAACAGTAAGGGTTATGTCCCTCTCGTTTAAGGTATTGCCTAGGTATGTCCTCCCATCCTGGTTAACCCCTTTAGAGTTATAAATGGTTACATTGTTAGTCGTCTCAATTTTCTGCAGCAAAAAAGGAGCAGTATTTGATAGTTCAATACTTACCCCTTTTGCATTGACATAGGTCACCTTCCGCACAATACCCCCCCTAGAATGCTAACGCTAACTCTTGCAGGGCTCTTTTGTTTTGCCTTGCTGTCTCGGCAGGGCTTACAGCTGCAGGGCTGTAGATGTTCACCGTTTGATTGATAGCCTTCGAATTATCGGCATTTCCTGCAGAGGCTGAACTTTTAACGCGACCTTCAATCATTTTTTTACTAAGAACAAATTCACCCCTTTGGGCGATAATCGGAACCTCATCGGGTCGAAGGTCTAGTCCAACCCACCCACCCTCGTGGAACTTCGCATAGTTTTCTTCATACTCTTCTTTTGAACCGTTTCGGTATAAAGTTTGACCAGTTTTATAATTAGTAATCGAATATTGACCCGTCTTTTCATTATACGAACCAGATTTAGTGTTAATGGTTACTTGACCATTCGTTTCAACAACATTACCTACACCTTTGACATTAGTAATACTAGTACCACTTGAGCCTCCACTGCTTCCTCCTCCTGATCCAGAAGAATAAGTTGGTTCTTTGATACTAGATTGCAATGCCTCGGAAAACTGTTGGCCAATGGTTGTTCCGGCAGTAACAAAGGCCGACGCTTTACTTGTGACCGTGCCCACTATGTTATCCATAGCGGCACCCACGGCAGAGGCTTTATTTCCAATGCCCAGAATTAAGCCATCAATGGTGTACTGACCAACTTCTTGAAGTACCGTTGAAGGCGAGTGGATACCCAGTATTTTCTTAATCCAGTTAGGCAGGGATGAAGCCATTTCCTCTACGGTGCCTTTTAGTGATGCAAGTTTATTGCTGATTCCATTAATTAAGCCCCGAATGATGTCTTGACCGATCTGCATTAGGTCAATATCTTGAAGAAATTGTTGCGATTGATTCCATTTTTCAACGATGGTTGTTCTGACAGCTTCCATTTTGTTGTAGATAGCTGTTTTGATCGCTTCCCAGGCATTTGAAATATCTGTCTTTATTTCGAGCACCTTCGCCGAAATGTATGCCTTAATAGCCTCCCAAGTGGTACTGAGCCAAGTCGATATACCCCCGAAGATCTCAATAGTTTTGGTCTTGACCGTTTCCCAATTCGCAATAATCAGCACTGCAAGTGCCATTACTGCTGCCGTGACCCATGCCACTGGCCCCATAGCCATTACCCAAGCCGACGCCATCTTTGCGGCGTGTAATAAACTCTGTACGCCCATCCATGCCCATTTTGCCACCACGATGGCTGACTGCACTACTAATATAGTTACCGCTGCCACTGCTCCCACTCCTGTTGCAGCCCATGATGCTACAACCACTAAAGCGTGCGCAGTACTCTTTAGGCCCATTAAAAGCCAATCTGCAACTACCTTGGCAGATGCTATTCCATTGACAATTGCTGTTTTTGCTGCTTCAATCCCCATGACTATCCAGGCATTAATCACGACCGCAGCGACCGCTCCAACAATAGGTACTATAATAGCCTGGTATTGGACAAACCAATCAATAATCCCACTAATAGTTTTTGCTGCTTCGTCAATGGCTCTCCCTGCCACGGTAAACGCATATTCGATCTCATTTTTGATCAGCGGCATATTGGTAATAATCAAGTTCGTAAATTCATTAACTTTTGGCATTACTTTTTCACCAAGGGGGATGAGGATAGACGTTTCCATGTTTCGTTTTATGCCTTGAATTGCGAGACCAAAGGTATCATACTTGACTTCGTTGATTTTTCCGAGTGCATCCGTTGTCTTACTTATTCCCCCCTGAGTATTCGTTAGGGCCTCCATGCCTTTTGCTCCAATATCTTCCCACATGGTTCCAAAGAGAGCGACCCCTGCTGCTTCCTTTGCAAGTGGATCCTCAAGTGCAAATATTGCCTGAGCCGTCTTGTCAAATGCCTCTTTTGCACTATCTCCACCTTGAGCAAAGGCCAGTGACATTTTGCCAGCATCTAAACCTAACGCTTGAAACGCTTCGGTAGATGCTTTGCTTCCATCCTTGGAACGTATACCAAACTCTTTCATGGCATCGCCTAGTTTGTCGATATCAAAAACACCGGTAGCTGCCCCGTTCGCCATCATGTTGAACATTTCTTCGCTATTAAATCCAAGCTGTTCGAAATGAACACTGTACTCATTAATAGAGTCCAAGAGGTTCCCGTTTTTGTCGAGACCCTGTTGTGCACCTTGGGCTATAAGGTTAAATGCTTCATCGCTAGTAATCCCAAATCGCTTCATCATCATGTCTGCAGTTCTTGTGCTTTCCGCGACCTCAAATTCAAAGGTATCTCGCAGCATTAAAGCATCTTTGGTCATGTCTTCAAGCTCTTCGCCTGTTGCACCAGTTTGCTTTCCGACTTCTGCCATTGCCTTAGCGATGTCCTCAAAGTTCTCGCCAAGATTAGCATTGTAAATTTCAAGCAACGTATCTTTCATGCCGATCATGGCTTCATCGGTTACCCCGGTTTCGGCTTGAATTCCATTAAGTGCCTTTTTTAAATCATCACTAAAGCTAACTGCAAGTCCACCAACCGCCAGAGCCGCCGTACCCATGGCCAGGACTATTCCGGCGCCCACCTTCGCAGCGCTGGACACCATTTCGCCGAATGTTTTTGCTGTGCCCTGAGCGCGTCTGTCGGTGTCGTCTATACGAGCATTCGCGGCATCATTGTCGATTAAGATTGATCCAAACAGTCTAAATATCTCTATTTTTACCACCTCCCATTCAATGGCATAAGAAAAACAACCCTTGTTAAAAGGTTGTTTGTTTTGTGTCATTGCTTTTTGGCTTCATGCGCTACAATAATCGGTAGCAGCTCATCAATAATCTCCTCGGCCGTTATTTCTGTGTGCTTCAGTTGTGGTTTGAATAATTCGTTCTTATAATCCTCAAAGCTTTGAGGGTGGATATACCCCAGTACCATATAAGGATAGAGACTGTTCCACATATCCCAAGCCCATTCCTCTTGCTCTTTGGTAACAGCTTTTGCAAGTAAGCGCACCAGGTGTTTGAGCTGTATTTTGCTGGCTGAATTAACACCATAATGGCTATACAGTAGGTTGATTGTTTTTGGATAACCTACCGTATAGCATCCTTGAAAAAACCAACGGCTTCTTTATCTGAGAAGATTTCTTTGAAAGAATTCATGGTCGTAATAAAGTTCTGTGCCTTAATTTCCTCGACTGCCTTGTCCTCGAAAACAGCGACAATCTCAAAGACTTCGTTTTTAACTTTGCCTGAGTTCTTAAGGACAAACTTAAACAGGTTAATCCCTGCACTCATTTGGTCAAGGCTCTTGCCTTTGTTTTCTTCCGCAACCTTTTTGCGGTATCCGTCGAGGTCTAGTTTATCGTATAGATCCACCACATTGGGGAGCATGTCAAAGGCTTTTTCCGTTGTTAACATATTTAATTCCTCCAAAATTAGGCGGGGGGTCCCCGCCTTTTGTTATCCTGCTACAAAAGGATCTACAATCGCTGCAACATCTTCGATTTTGTACAGGTCTGCGGCATCATCAAACGCATCCCAATGCGCCATGATCTCAAGCCCAATCTCAGCTTCGCCCTTTGGCTTTGCAGCCAACTCGAAGGAGGATTCGCTCATCGCGTTATACAGAGTGATTTTTTTGTACTCGTTATTCATGAGCTTCGCGAACATAGTCACATTGTCCAAGTATGCGGTGTCTTGTATCCCGCCAATATTTGCGCTCTTGGCTGTGATTGTTTTCGCCGTGCCGTCGTAGGTCGCCCAGGGCATTGCGATAGCTAGGGTTTCCATGCTTGTGTCTAGGACCGTAACGCTCAGGCTTGCCGTTACACTCTCTAGGACTTGCATGCCCTTGCTTTTGCCATTGCCTCCGTCATATTCGATGTCCCTGATTGTTGCATCGACCTTAAAGCCCCCGCCCCCTCTAGTGGGTCCTAATCTGCGCTGTGTCGCTAGGCCGTAGTCCGCAAAGACGATTCCGTAGTCGACTTGGACGTTTTCGAGTTGAGTTTGTGTAAGTGCCATATTTATCACCCTTTCCTAAATAGTTTTCCTGAGAAGTTGTACTGGCGACGCTTGATAGTTTTGTCATCATCGATCAGCGGGAGCATATTTTCGAGGTAAAAAATTATTGCCATTTCAGGGTTTGTGACCGTTGTTTTGTCCAGGGTTTTAACGCTGGTCATAAGATTCTCTAGTTCGGTAGTGTCAGGGTTTTTGCTCCATCCATCCACACTTAGAGTACATAACTCGAACCCTTCGCCATCAGGATAGAGCTGGAAGTCGAACACTAGGTAAGGAAAAACCGCTGTCGATGGTGCCTCTTGGAAGTAGGCACGAGGGTGGATTGTTTTGAGGAAAGCCGTTAAGGATTTCCTTAGTGCGATCATGAATCCGCCTCCTCATCCGCTACCTCTGGTAAGCCGTTTTCTCTTAGGCTCTCGATTTGCCTGATAGAGTCAGCTTGCAGTTCGCGAATTTTGGCAAGGTTACTGAGAACAGGAGCACGAAGGTAATCGGTTCCCTTCATCCTTACCGTACCGAATTGCACTAGGTGGGCATGGAAAGCATATTTATAACCCTTTTTCTTAGCTCTCGCCCTGCTGTAGACTCCGATTTGAAGAACGGGGGTTTCATTCGCCCTTCCTTTTACCCATGAGCCAACATTCTTTTTAAGCACACCTTCATGAATAGGAACTGTCCTCTTGATTTCCTTTCTCAAAAACTTTGCGGTTTCCCTAAGTGCTTGTTTTTCCAACTTCGCTATGGCCCCTTTTACGGCTCGGGCATTTGACTCAAACTGCACACCCATTTACACCACCCCATTCACAAGACCCTGACAGGTAAGCTCTGTGTCCTCGCTGTTAGGCTCAAACGTGCGAATAATGTTGTACTCCTTGCCGTCGAATTCGAGCTTTCCTTCTCCTGCATATTCACGAGTCCACACAACAAAGCTTAGTTCTGGTCGAAGGCCGGTTGCTTTCGCCTGGTAAAATTCAGACTGGCGTATTGACTTTTTTTCGGCAAACACTAGGCGCTTTGTTTTGGCTTCGATAAAATCGCCCATATCATTTTCGCTGATAGTAGTACTAATCAGGTAGATTGCTTGATCCGGTCTATTCATGGCATACTCACCGCTTTAAGTTGAGTCATAAGAATATCAAATGCTAAGCTGAATTTTACTTCTCCGCTTTTTAGATACCAAATATCATTTACGCCAACGGTAAGCGTTGCAATCCCTAACTCGTTCTCGACGTTCTCAATCGTTACTCCAGCATTCATCATGTACTGTTTTACTGCGATTGCTTTGATTGAGAGAGTCGAATCTGTATACTCGCCAGTAATCCCTAAACCGGTTTTTACTTTCTCCAGTAATTCTTCGTTCGTCATTTACTCACCCTCTGCGGGATCTAAGGAAAACGGGACTAAGACAATAGTTAGCCCCGTTTTTTCCATCTCATATCGAAGCTTTTGAGATAGTTCCTCATGCTCCCGGACCGTGAGTGGCCTTGTTGCTTTCAAATAAAGAACGCCCTCAGTCTGCTTTACTTCAACAGCTTCAGGCGTCTTGCTTTTAGTTCTAGCCATTTATGCCACCGTCCTTAAACAAATTAGGTTCCGGAGTAGCTGTAATAGGCAAAGGTGTTCTTAGCAAACAATGGTTTACCTCCGGAGTACAGCTTGCCTCGCCACACGGTTTTATCCTCGGAGAACTTCTCAGAAGCATTGGCTTCGATGACAAAAGCCTCTGATTCATTGACAATATAGGTTGAAAGATCACCGTACAGCACAGAGTCCGTATCCGGCATTTGGGAAGTAAACACCACCGGCTGCCCGGCAATTAAGTAATTGGATTGACCAGGACCGCCTTGCACTGGAAGGACGGATACTAAAGGCTTCCCGGCGGCATCGGTGATTGCGAAAAACCGCTTAAAGAAGGTACTGCGCTTCATGACCCAGGTAGCATTATCTCCATAGGGACTCTCCACCTCTGAACAGATCAAAGCAATCTGCTGCCAATCCATCAAGGAATAGGTTTTGGCGGCTGAGGGTGCAACTTTAAGGGCTGCAATAATTCCTTGGAAGGTCGAGGTATCCACCGCGCCGTTTAACACGTAGTTTTCAAGTAAGATCCCAATGTACTTACCAATTTCCATGGCAAGGAACTTTTCAAAGGCCGGAATGCTGTTTCTGAGCAGCAGATTCTTAACAACAATCGTTGCCACAACGGCCTGCTGTGAAATTTTCACTTCGGTAAAGGTGAAGTTGAGGGTTACTGTGCCGTCGGGATTCTCCGTCGGTGCCTCCGTGGTACCAATTGGCAGGGACACGTCCCCTGTAAAGCCAAACTTTGTGATAGCCGTGTACAGTCGACCGTATTGTTTGATGACGGAATAGACATTATCGAGAGTGGTTTGGGGAACCAGGTATTCAGCACCGCTGGCCACACTTTCGCCGTTCATATCCGTTACAGAGCGCTTACCAAAGGCCATAATGTCGGCGTCTGCTTCACTGATTTTCCCATTGAGATAACTTCGATAGAAAGCATCCCTGTACTTTGCGCTTGAGCGATAGTTCTCTTCCGTTAGATCGCTATGGTTTTGCTTACCGAACATAAATCCTCCTCGTTTCTCGGTCTCCGGTGCTTCCTGGAGCCTTTCATTGATCTCGTCCAAGCGTTCAGACATACTTCTAAGGTTGTCGGCGACTTCGTTCATGTCTTCGGTGGACATATCCCGATGATTTTTAACCTTGCTCTTCAGCTCCAACCGCTTTTGTTCCAACTCTGACTTTTCTCTGCGGAGTTCCGCCGCCTCTTTTTGGGTTAGTTTCATGGATTCGTTCCTCCTCTTTCTTCGTTATCTTGTAGGGTTTATAACTGACTGATCAGATTCATTAAGGCCAATTTAAGAGCAGTATCGTCAGCCGGTGCAGGTGTCTCAGGCGTCTGCTCTTCGGTAATAATGACCGTTTCTTCATACGCCGGGAAAACGACGATACTTACCTCATAGACATCATTAATCTTGAGGATGACGTCAATTTTGTTTTCCCAGTCCGTGGCGATCATGGCATTGTTATCGAACCAAAAGGACATACCATCCACAATTTCATTTTGAACTCGGTCAAAGACGTAATCGTCCAACCAGGTATTTCCTAAGGTTACCTCAATGAACAGGCCGACTTCGTCTACAACCGTCCTCATATTCTTCCCTGCTCTACCGAGCACCCAGGACGTGGCATGATCCCACAATAAAACAAGCTTTGAAAGATCAACCCCTTCCAAAGCTTTCTTATCAACCTTCTCGATCCACTTACTCCCGCGATAGGGGCGTCCCGGTGTGTCGAAGAGAATTGGGTACCCCCGCAATCTCCTGACGTTTTGGCCATCTACCTCTTCGCTGATCGCTCGAAATTTTGACCGATCATCATCAAAGAGCATGCGCTTTTTAGACTGCTGACTCAGGGGTGACTTTTTCTCCGCTTCCTTGCTCATCGCTCTCTCCTCCTTTCTGCTCTACCACATAGCTCCCGGGACTTAGGACTTGAAAGTTTTTGTTTTCCAAGAACTTGTCTAATTCCGGCGGCCCTTTGGTGATGCCGAGCCGTTTTCTGATCTCATTGCGGTTCATGATGGTTCCATAGACCATTTCTTTGTAAAAGGCGGTCTTAGCCGCCAGGGTACTGATTTCCAAGTCCACCAATTCTGCCTGAACGCAATTTCCGTGAAAGATTTCTGTTTCACTGAATAAGGCATAGGTGGAGGTTTCTTCGATTTGCCACACCCAGGGTTTGATGGTGTTGTCCACAAACTGTTCAAACTGAAGTTCTGAGGCGGTTCCGTTAATGATTTCGTAACTGACTCCAAAGTAGTTATAGAGTTTTCGGGTGATGTCATCCAGCAGCTTGGTATCCAAAGGGTTGAGCTTCATGTCAAGATTGTGGACTTCATACTCAGCGCCGATCATTCCGAAACCGGTTGTGTTTTCAGCCGTGAGAAACAGCTCTTTAAACTCATCCAGCTTTTTCTTCATGTCTGAGCTCTTCAGTTGAGATTTAACTTGCAGCAGAGCAGCAATTCTCTGGCTGTTTTCGCTGTCCTTGACTGCTTGATTTTGCATGGTGTTGACAATTTGAACATAGTTTCCGGAGGCCTGTTTACTAGATCCTTGTTTACCGTCCGGGAAGCGCTGCAGGTGAATTAAGTCGTCATAATAAAAGGGATAGCTTCCGCCTAACGTGACGATAATTCTCCCCTGGGCATCTTGGTTGAACTCACCAAGCGTAAAGGGTAGTGGCCAAAGCCAGCGCAATTTGCCGCTATGTTCATCCCATTCAGGCATAATAAAACAGTTATTAGTCAACAGCACTTTCGTCATGCAATGAGTCCAGAAAACCTGGGGACACTGATAAGGATTGGTTCTTACCTTCAGGACAAACCCCAGGCGGTCATTGACTTGATTCATGTTACCTTCCGTGTCTGCCCGGATATGGTAGAAGGGAATGCTGGCCACTTTTTCGGCGATAAAGTTAATGGCTGTCCGGATTTCCGGGATGTTGTAAATATTCCCCCCGAAGAGCTGCGTCAGAGAATATCCCCGGTTCAGCAAATCAATGACCTTGGCAGCGGTTACTTTTTCTTTCTGAAAGTAACCGGCCACATATCTTAAAAAACCCAAATGATCACCTCTTTTCTACGGCTGAACTCTAACTTATCCCTTGCTAATCGTTGGCCAACCATGAGCCGTTATGCATAGGCGCTCTATGGTGTTTGCGACAGAGCAGGCTGCTTCTGCATTCAGGGGTTACTTTGCTTTCAAGATACTATCTTGTACTTTCTCCAAGGCTTCAATCTGCTTTTCGATGATGGCTTTATATTCCATAAACCTTCCTCTCTTTCTACGACTGATATTCTTCGAATAAATCCTGTACTTTTTTATAAGCAATATAGGCCATTAAATAGCTCATATACCCGTCAATTCTCGCCTTACTCTTTGCCTTATCCGGCTGAATGTTTGCGTTGGTGTCGATCTTAGCTGCCGTATTCGTGGTACACCACCGGAAAAGGCCATTGTGTCTGCTGAACTGTACCACTTTGTCCTCAAAGAGCGATCTCGTTTCCTTCATGGGTTGGGAAAGACTTTTTGCTCCCATGGCCACGGAAAAAACCACACCGCGACCTTCCTTGTTCTCTCGCGGAAAGCCTGCTATCTCCATGTCGCTGGCGAAGTCCTCATAGTGCCAGCGGTCTGCACCGATCTTCCAGAAGGTTACCCCATAGGTTTCGGCCAGATCAACGTACCATTGGACAACATCCTTCCTGCTTACCATGCTTCCCTCGCAGATATGCAAGAGCTCATGGTTAAGTCCATCGCTTGCCCCAGTGCTGGTAAAGCTTTCGTAGGCCATTTTATCGGCCTTGCTGTTTTGCTCAATCCTTGACCGGGCAATGAAATATTTTTGAAAGAGATACAGCTTACCTTGGATCGGTACCAGGGCCGAGGATGCACAAAGGTCTGTGGTCTCGGAAATATCGCTGGCACCAACAGCATAGCGATCCTGTATCATATCCTCGATCATATCGATGGCGCATTGATCAACAATGGGGAGATCAAAATAGATCATGCTTAAGGAGCTGGCCCGGTTAAGATGCTTAGCCAAGAACGATGGCATTTGCGCTGGATCTTCCAGGGCTTTTAGATATTCCCCTTCGAGGTAGCTCATAGTGGGTCTGGCTTCCCCTAATCCTGGGTTAGCCTTGATCCAGCACTTACGATCCTCCGGCTTGTCGTCATCGTCGATCCGGAAGATCATCGGGAAGACACGTTCTTTACTTTTTCCGTTTAAGACCTTTTTGCAGCGCTCGAAGATGCTGTCAAAGATTCCTTCGCGGACAAAGCCAAAGGTTGAGATGATAACATTTAGTGGTTGAGCTCGAGCTCCTTGGGCCGATGAGAAGACATCGTAAGTGTTACGGTTTTTGATGGCATGAAGCTCATCGATGACAACTCCATGAGGATTTAAACCGTCCTGTCCTTCGCTATTTTTACTGCCGGCTTTCATGTATGAGTTGGTGGCAGGAAACAGGATCATCTCAGTGTTGTCTTTATCCCTCTTAGTCCGCCAATGTTTTTTGGGATTATCCTTGGGGGTCAGAACATCGCTAGTCTGCAAAAACGATTTCGCCGCTTCATAGACGATGGCTGCTTGAGTCTTCATGGTGGCCAGACACCAGACCTGAGCAGCCGGTTCTCCATCGGCCATTAAGAGAAAGTCTGCAATGGCTGAAATGAAGGTGGACTTGCCCCATTTTCTGGCCACGAATAGGATCATTTCCTTGAAGTATCGAACCGTCATCTGCAGTTCGGTGTCGTAGATCTTAAAACCAAAGATGCAGGCGGAGATATACTTTTGCTCAATGGACAATTCAAAGGGCTGCCCGGCCCACCGGCCTTCCTTGTGCTTAACCAGCTTGCAGAAATCAATAAAGGCCTCTACGTCGGTATCGTCGTAGAAGACCTTTGGGTTTTTAAGTAAGGATTCAATGAGTTTCTTTAACTTTTTGATGTCTTTACAATGCTTTTTGGGCTCTCGATCAACATAATCATGCCAGCTTTTTATATATTCCGGAGCAATAACCTTAGGCTTAGCCACCTTTCCCCCGCCTTAGGATAATCTTTTCGAAGGCATCCGGCTCCGAGGCTTTGGGTGGAGGACCCTGCGGCGTTAAGTCTGTCAGCTGCTTGATTATGCTCATGTGGTTCTTCACCATCGTGTTGTAGATCTCAACCTCAGGCGATTTCTTTGTTCCGTGTTGGTTTTCTCCGTTCTGATATTCAGAGACTGTGCCTTCTCGGTTGATGGTTTCCTGCAGATCCTCAAGGGTTATCGTCATGAAGGCGGCGTTGGTGATCAGCGATAAAACTCGGTTCATGGTATCTTTGGGCATATTCTTGAAAAGACGCTTAAGTCTTTGGATCTCTTTCTTAATTCGCTCTTCTTTCGATAAGTCTTGAAGTTCCTTTTTCATGGTTTTATCACCTCCCCACCACACCCCCCTATACAGATCTGACTCGCGTAATAAATAACCTTCCCTCCCCGGTCCCTGGAATTTATTATTTGTTTTCAGAACCCGGGGGGGATGATTTCTTAGGCAACATACTTAAAGGAACTACTGTTCCCGAACATTTATTACATCTTAATCCATCTATTATCCATGGCTTATTATGGCTGATTGTATATCCGCAATCAATGCATTTATGCGTGGGCTTTAGCTTCTTGACCTTGATTGGATATCCTTCTGGATAGTCCCTTTGTAATACACGCATACCTAGTATCTGTTGGCATTGATGTATCCCATTTGTAAAATCAGTCATATCTGAAGTGTGAGTTATCTCTAGTTTTGCAAACTCATTCCATGCTGCTTGAAGCGCATCCATAACTCTGCCCTCATGCTCCGTTAATCCGTCTTTTCTCATTAATATATCAACTCCCTTCTTGGCTAATTGGCGGTATTAAAAAGTCTTGCAATCCTGTACTTCTTCCGCTTTTATGGTTATGACAATCAGTGCAAAGGTATTGCAAGTTTTCCGGATTATATGCTATGTTCCAGTCATGCTTGTTTGCATCGGTTAACTCAATAATGTGATCTACTTCCTTGCCTGGCTTAATGATGCCTTTGGCATGGCATTCTTCGCAAAGACCGTTAGCTCGGATTATGACAAACTGCCTCGCTGGTTCCCATTGTTTATTCTTGTAGACTTCTGGATGCCTTGCCATTTACATTGGCCCAGATATACCTTTGTTCGACCTCATCAACCGATCAAGCGCTTTAAATCCCTTTGTATCCTCGAACTTAATCTTTGGATGAGGTTTAATTGGCTTTTTCTTTAGAGCCTCATTAGCCATGTTGCCCTCCTTTTAGGCATAAGAAAAAAAAGAGCCTCTCGGCTCTTGATCCCTTTGGTATTAGTGAACACATCAAAGACATATTTCAAAAATCTTCACAGCTATACATTAACATATAATCGAGGTCTTTTAGTGCCATGGCACTGCCACCTTTATGCCATCTTACTGCCAATCGATGAACAATTAAAATTTAGCTAAAAGTATTGTCATTTATCAAAGGAATTGGAAAGTTATTGTAGAAAATATTTTAGATGGTTATCTAGAAAAACTGAACTATTATGCTATTGGTATCTACTATTTCATGTGCTGATAATGGGAGCATCCCGACACATGTCTTGTATTCATAGAGTGATCTTCCGACACCTGTGAGAGAAAAGCAGTTAACAAATTTTCGATATTCAATTCAGAGGAAGATGAGGATTTTCATGAGTATTAACAAATAACTATTTTTGTCAGTTCGTGGGACAGGGAACTTCACATAAACAGTGAATTTGCAAAACTTGAGAGGATATGAATGTAATAGCCAAACTTCGCAAATTCACAGAACGTCAGGCACCATTAATAAAACCTACTATAAGAAAGGAGACTTTATTTGTTTGGGACAATAATTCTAGATGCGTTTACTAAATCTGAAACTATGGAAATTATCGAGGCTTTGGATGAATTGGTCAATCCATTAGATAACTATGGTTGGGCTTCAGCAGGTATATATAGTTTTTGGAACTATTACACCAAAGAATTGCTTTACATTGGATTAGCTGTAGACCTAACGGAAAGATTTAAGCAGCATAATGGTATAATCCCTATGGATCCAAACGGATGCAAAAAGGATAAGATAGAGGAATATTTTGGGTCATGCGATAAACTTGGCTATACAATATTTGTACAATCCTCAATGTCTCAACCTGCTACTCATAGAAATAAACAACTATGGAATGGACTTGATATTAAGATGTTTGATGTTCAAGATTACCGTGATGACCTGGTTAGGGATGACATTCGAAGAGTTGAAGGTATACTTATTGAATCATACCGAATAAAACATGGGGATTTGCCACCATGGAATAGAGTTGGGGGATCAATACTCGGTCAGCAATCTGTTAATCCAGGGAACTATAATGAAATTGTTGCAAGTTTTAGTTCTATGGATCCTAATTTATTAACGGCTAGGTATTCTCTAAGGGAAATATCTAATAACCCAACATTTGAGAGATACGAGAACACTATGCATGCAATTAGAATGCATATGTTATTATGGGGGATGTCTTTTGGTGAGGCACGAAACCTTATTAAGAGATCTGATAGTACTGGTTTTTTCGAAAAAACAATACAGGAAATGAACCGTGCAGGATATTTTAAGCGACTTCTAGCGATATAAGAGATTTATCTGAGCTCACATTAAATTATAGACAAATATTTTAGTAGGGACTATATAAACGAAATAATCTATTACAAAGTTAAATGATGGAGACTAACACGGGATTCCCGACACTTAGAGGAAGATACATCCCGGTTGGGATGCGTTGGGAATCCTTGGACATTGCGCGTTAATGCTTTAGGGTTTTAGTTTAAATTGAAGGAGAACGATTATGGATTTTTTGGGAACATGGGAATCTGTGTTAAGCATTGGAGGAATTATTCTAGCTATATTTGGTATATTAGCAACTAAGTATTATTATGATAAAAGTGAAAAAAAGTTCATTAAAGCATTAGAAACTGAAAGAGCTCGGATAAAAGAAGAGTACAGTAATTTTCTTGCGAAGAACTTAGTAAAAATGAAACTTGAAGAAGAAGAAATCATTCTATCAAGAGAAACAGTAAAATTAAGTATTCTGGGTAAGTTTAATAGAACAAATATACTATCAGAACCAAACGATAAAGAAATTGATGAAATAATTACAAGAACTTATTCCATCATAGAAGAACAGGAATTTGTTAGTACCTCGGTTAAAAGATATATTCTAGAATCTCTTTCAAAGACTATACAACAACAACATACTTTAAAATCTGAAACTATCGAAAATAGGTCAGAAATAAGTAATTATCAACATCTAATAGATATTTCAAGCACGCAATTGTTATATATATTATCTGGTTTCAGTTGTCTCTTACTAATAATATATTATGGGATAAGTCATTATGGTATTAAATCCGAGTTTTTGATGAGTGTTTTAATAATGGTTTTTATCGCTATCCCTTTTATGTTTATGGCTAATATGCCTTTTAATTTTTTTAATCCGAGTTTATCGTTTTACTTCAAGTTACATTCATATTTTAATATTGGTTTAGTTACAGTTCTTATGTTAATAGGGAAAACATTAAATAAAAATGATCCTTTATACAATGTATTCAGTAATATTATAATGTGGAGTTTGGCTACTCTGCCAATAAGCTATTTCTTGTTTATTACCATTAAGAAATTTAAGAAAAAAGATTAGTTGTCTTGTAACATGACAAACATTACCCCGTATAGTTGTTTTACTACATCCGAATTACATTTAGGGTAGTAAAATTATAATAGCTGTTTTAACCAAATTTTTTACCATCTCTCATATCCAACAATATTAGGGCTAGTAATTTTCCAGCCAACTTATAATTATTCAAATTTAGATGAAGAAAATTTCTTTAACTTAAGTGAATGCAATTTAAAGACTCGCACAAACAGGCGGAAAGGCGTCTATGAAAGAGTAAATTCATTCCATCCCCACTCTTCGAAACTAATCTGCTCCCTACTAACATATCCAAACATCTGAGCAGCCATCACTATCAACTCCTCTTTCATCCTGTAATACGACCTTACAGCCATCCCAATTTCCCCGGCTATCCAGAAATCCTTATTAAACCGCTGCATATACTTAAGCTCTATCAGCTTTCTCTCCGTTTTCCCCAAGGAGCCAAGAATTATATCAACCTCATGGATCTTGTGCCTCAGCTCCCTAATCTCGGTTTCAAGCTCCACTCTCCTATCTACATAGCTGCCCGTCTGATCGCCTGTCTTTCCAACGGAACGTCCAGGGCTTAGGCTAATCTGAGCCGTATTACTAGGAAATTCGTTCTCAAGTTGTGCATTAAGTATCTGTAGACGAAGTTTGTCCTGCGTGTAGGTCGTAAACCGACGGATTGTTTGTCGGTACCACAACGGCTTTACACGCTTTTTCTTTTCCTCAGTTGCGGCTTCAGTTGTCTCCAAGCCCCTTACCTCCTTATTCTCATTTAACTAACATCCTGTCCTTAGAGTTATTCACTTGACCCACAAGCAAAGCAATGCATACTAGCGCCAACCTTGACAGTCTTACCCCCACACTCTTTGCAGCCAGCACCTTCCCTGTGGTAATAACAATTTTTCATCTTCGGATTCTTAGCAAGGCTTTTTGCCCTGCACTCCTGGACATCATTTTCAGTCTTCCTATCCGGATTGCAGCAGAATTTATGTCCACACTTAAGCACCTTTCTTGCCTCCGATCCGCACCCACCGGCAATCGTCCGTATACACATATTTGCATTTATCCTTTTCCACACAATCTTTGCACTGACAAGCGCCAGCTTTACATTTGCGGCATTGACACATTCTTTTCCCTCCTTGCCAAATCCTGACCAGCTTCCCACTCTCGATAAATCGCGAACCAATCCTCAGCATCCATGCAGACTTTCCAACGTTCCCGGTCTCGTCTAAATGCCACAATGGGCATTTCACCCTCTTTGGCATCCCTTCGACTTTGAATCATGGCTTTTTCGATATTGAGGGCTTCGACTCTTTTACATTCGATGTGGATCCCCGGGAGGCCAACGACATCGTCTCCTTCGAGCCCACTAAATTGCTGGCCACGTCTGCAATCATATCCTTGATCCCTACAGAGCCGAGCAAACTCGCGCTCACCGGCTGCACCCTTTTCTCGACTGTTTGTCATTGCGCTCTTTTCAACTCCTGTTCGTGCTCAGCATCGTAGATCGTCATTTGATACTCGGCTTCTCTAACGGCCTCAGCAAACTTCTCAATCCCGTGTTCCCAAAGCCCGTGCCGGTGGATGACGTCGGAAAACTCTTCTACGTCATGTTCGCGAAGATACCAATTGTCCGGATCATCTTTCTTGGCCCATTCTTTTCTGATGATCTTACCGGTTGAAGGATTGATGACTTCCATGCCTGTTTTTCTTTGAATATGGCAGAGCTCATGGTCGAGCAGGGCTTTAAGCTTTTCTATTTGCCACGCCTCAAATGCTAGCTCAATAATAAAAATGTGGAACATCTTGCCTGTTAGGAATCGCTCAAAGCTTGTACACTTCTTGCATTTGCCTGTCCAGTCAACACCGCTGTCATCCCGAACGTAATACTCTATAAGTTCCTTGGCATCCTTGAGATGTGGGTGATGATCATCAATTAATGCCTCAGCTATTTCTCGAACTCGAGGTGATTTTTCGTAACCCATCTCTTTCCCTCCAATTCTTATTTTTACAGGTAAAATGCATCGTATTTCCCCGGCTTTGGCGGCTCAGGAGTCTTGTCCCCTGGGTCTCTATTGCGTTTGTAGTCTTTTTGGCGATTACGCTCAGCCTCTCGAGCATGAACCTGATCAACGGTCAAGATTCCAGATTCACGCCAGTCTTTGAGTACGCCCCTCAGATAGTGCATATTTCGTGCATTAGCATCAAGGCAACACTTAAGGGCTTCGATTACAACCGCGTCCGGATCCGGACTTCCCCGAGTGAAAAACTCATCACAATAGGCCATAATCATGTCAGTCTCACCTTTGGGGATTAAACGCCCCCAGTTCTTTTCTGCCCAATTGACTGCCCGGGTACCAATGGCCAAGGATACGATTTCGCTCAAATTGTTCACGTTTTTAGGGGTTTCAGACACAGTTTCCTCGGGTTCGTTCACGCTCTGCCTAATTTCCTTACTTCCGTTGTTGTCGTCATTCTCGGCTTCGTTATGAGGGAAACAACAATCAACATTCAATATAGGGGATTCAACATTCAATAAGAGGGATTCCGCCGGGCTCGTCATAACTTTTTCACGGCTAGTAAATACCTTTAAATTTTTAGGTTCGTCCTTGCCGTTTATTTTCACGGCTCGTTCATACCTATTTACGGCTTGGCCATTTTCGGGCATATTTGGCAAATCAGACTCACCCTCTTTAGGGTGTGGTTTCTGATGTTTCGAAAAATTAACAATCTGAATGCATGAAATCCCATCAACTGTATAGCGAACTATAAACTCCGGATCTAATAGGTTAAGGAGTTCATCAACGTTGCAATCGTCATAGGGCAAAACTTCAGCTTTAATCCGCTTAGGCCGATCTTCGAGCTTACCCTTACGGTCAGCTAGTCCCCATAGTCCGATAAATAGGAGGCGGGCCAGAGGCGGCAGCTCCCCTAATTGGTCGTTTGCAAAAAAGCTTGGTTTAATGTTTCGTGCCCTGGCCACTCTTAATCTCCTCCTTAAACCTCAACCAAAAGCATGCTCCCGCAATCCGGGCAATGCTCTTCTTTCCAGCAATCAGCAAGGCCAATTCTTAAATGAATTTTCACCGGCCTGTAGGTCGTGTGGCGACAGTCCATGCAGATCTTGCGCTTACGGGCAAATAGGCCCCAAAGTAGATGTCTCATCAGTTTCATAAGCCTCCTCTAAAACGGACACATTTCCAACTCAATAACCTTCCCTGGCTCCGCGACCTCAACGTCCTTGCCCGTTAATTCCCGAATCCCTCGAACCATCCTAAATGCATCTGAATTGCCATCAGAAAGGTGAATCAAAACGATTTTCCGAACCTTTGTTAGGTCATTTGCTTGCAAGAAATCCTTTACATTGTCTAGGCTAAAGTGGCTCTCGATCAGCCGGTTCTTTAATGATTCCGGGATCCGCCCGGCCTCAATATTTTCCTCAAGGATATCTCGGCAATAGTTGCACTCAACAAGAATGTAATTTAGGTCCCTGAATCTGTTCCGGATGTAATAGGTGTCTGTGGCAAAAAGCAGCTTTTCACCGGTCGGCCAATATTGTATGAGATATCCTAACGGTTCAGCACAATCATGTTCAGTTCGGAATGGCAGGACTGTAAAGTCCCTTGTTATAGGGAATTGCTCCCCTGCCCTTACTACTCCAAGACGATGACTTTCAATTCCCAACTTATCGGCTGTCCCCTTACTTAAAAAGGTGTTTACTCCGAACTTAGTAAGCTCCTTGACTGACTTTGCGTGATCCATATGTTCATGAGTAATTAAAGCTCCGCGCACATTGAACAGATTAAAATTAAGTCCCTTTTGTATCTCTTTGAAGGGGACGCCTGCATCCAAGAGCAGGCTCCCCGTTGGTGTTTCTAAAATGTAACAGTTCCCTTTGCTTGATGAGCCGATTATTTTAAGTTTCATATTAGAAGTCCGGCCCTGTAGATTGGTGCTCTACCTTGTCATTTTGAGACTCTGGAGCGGGAGGAACCTCAGGCCCCGCTGCTGGTTCGGCATCAATATCAACAACCTCTTGATTCGCCTCTTGGGCTATTTCGTTAGCAGCACGACTTTCTGCATCCTCATCTTTGTCAGAGGTCAAAGCTGTAGCCATTTCAGTGGACAAAAATCCATAGTGGGACAAGAGCTTTCGCATAGCTGTCTTGATGGCCATCTCATCAAAATTCGATTTCCAGGCCGATGAATCATAGCTGAAGCTTTTGCTGTAGCGTTTCGCATGCGCAAGTACTTCATCTGCTGTCATGTACACTGTTTTGGTAAAGCCATTAGTGAGCTGCATATAGGCAAAGTATCCCTGGGCCTTTGTGCTGGTCGGCTCACCAGTAAATTCAACTTCTCCCGTGAGAATGTTCTGCTTAATTTTTACGCCTTCTAATAAAACACCAGCATTCAAGAACTTATATTGGCCAGTCCTCATGGCGAGCTGGATGTATCCTTTGTATCCAAGTTGGAACTGAGGGATGTAAACACCCTTTGATTTATAGGGAACAACATAAGCAAAGCCAAGCTGTTTGTTGATAGGAAGCTTAAGTGTTGCTGCCTTTAGGCACTCCATAATAACGGTCTGAGGATCGCATTTTTGCAAGTAGGTATCACTACCATATAGATCAATGATTGAGGCCAGGAAAGCCCCGGAATTCTCATTGAGTGCGTTTTTAAACTGTTCCTTGACGCTATCGACGTTTAAGACAGCCTTAAGTTTGTCCATTGGTTTAACTGTAATGTTGGCCATGTTTATTTAACCTCCTTATTGCTTTTCAGATTTGCAATTTGTTCTGTTATTTGTGCCTTGACAAGGTCCCATGCCTCCTTGTAGGCATCTTCTACAGAATTACCAAGGCACAATTTCAGCGGTGACTCCCGCCTCGGCAGTAAACGATTGATGGTTTCCTAGGTTTTTAACATACTTTGAAGAAACGCGAATCTCTTTACCGTTCATTCAGCAACCTCCACTCTAAGAACCTTATCCAGTTCACTCTTGAAGAGGTTGATAACTTGGCTCTCGGTTTCAATAATTCGGGACACCGACTCGCGGAAGTCGATAAAAATTGGGGCTGTAGAACCGTATTGGGATGCGAGTACGTTGATACAATCCAGACCGGCATTAACCTTCCCTGCGTGGTTCACATCTGACCACGTTACCCCATCCACCATAGCCTCGCACATTTCCTTTACGCCGCCATTAATTTGGTCATCAAAGAGCTTCCACTTGACCATCTTGAACCGACTATTGAGGTTGCCTTCCAGTAAATTAACTTTGGCCTTGATAAATCGCTCGAATAAGAATTTCTGCCTCTCAAGCTCACTCAGATGGGCTGCAAGGGTTCGCTCTTCGTCCTTGAGCTCTTCGATCCGTTCTTGAGTCTTAATCTGTACATCTCGGTTATTCAGAATCTTATTGAGCGAATTAATCTGTTCTGCGACCTCATTCTTTTGCTTGAGGAGTTCGGCGGTCGTGTCTTCGACCGGCTTGTCCAGCTCGTCTTTAATTACTTGCTGCCGAGACAAAAGACTTGTATATTCGGTATCGGCATGATAATTAACTGTGCCAGTAAGGCCCTCCATGTCTTTGAGTTCTTTATCAATCTCGGCCAAGCGTTCAGCTATTTCCTGAAGCTTTGCTTCTTTTTGCAAAAGCTCTTCGCCGAACTTCGCAGTATCTGCCTCAAGCTTTTCTTTTCGGGCCTTAAGGGTCTTCCCTTCTGTATTAATCTTAGTAAATTCATTTTGCTTAGTAGTATTAAAGGCCTCGCGCATCTCATAGATCTGTTGCCCAATGTCATCCTCTGGCAGCTCCCTCCTGCATGTAGGACAAATAAAGTTGCTGGGGTCAGGCTCTTCAAAGCCTTTCGAGCTTACCTCATTCCATTTCGTCCGGAGGTCAGCCATATTTTTAGATACCCTTTCTATTTCACTTGAAGAACTTTCGATCAATTCCTTAAGGGAATAACTTGTGGTCTCAAGCCGGTACTTTTCATTCTCAAGCTGCATCTTCTCGTCAGTGAGCCGTTTAGATCCGGCCAAGGCTTCTGTGTCTAATTCTTTTTTTCTTGCCCAAATGGCCGTATCAAGCTTGAATAATTCCTGCTGCTTCTGGCGGTATTCATCCGCTGCCTGACTGGCATCTAACATGCTTTTCTCGATCTTCCTGAGGACTGCTTTATGTTCGAGCAACCTTTCTTCGACTGCTAAATAATTAACATCTTCACTTAGCAGCGTCCGTGAAAGTTCGTTTATCTTAATTGGTATTGACTCAATATCTTTGTTAAGCTTCTTAACACCTTCGGCAATAATCTTCTTTTGAGAATCTATCGATTTTCCGTCTAAGATGTCCTGCAATGGTGCTAGGTCATCACTTGAGTCAATTACATCCTGATCCGTGACGTTCCCGCAGATCTCCATAAGTGTTTTACGCCGATCCTCCCACTTGAGCTGGGTGCAAAAGTAAAACGGATTCGTCAGGAGCTTGAAGACATTTTCGTCGATGATAGCGTTGATTTGATCGGTATACTCCTTCTTTTTAACAGGTACAGTGTCAATCCAATAAGAGGTTTGATGCCCTGTAAATTCCTTCGTGGATTCACCGCGTTTTTTTGTCCAAACCTCTTCGAGCATCTTCCTGAGAATTTTAGGCTTGCCGTTAATGAATAGATGCAGCACAACTTCTGTCTCAAGATAATTAATATCGTTACCGTTCTTATCTTGGGGCTTTACTGAGAAGTCAGCACGGTTAGCAGAATCCTTATTAAATAGCGCCCACAAAAAGGCATCATACAAAGTCGTCTTTCCTGCCCCGTTCTCACCAAAAACAGTGGCATTTTGCCCGTTTATATCGAGGGTAAACTCTTTTATACCCTTGAAGTTCCGGAGCTCCATCTTAGAGAGCGTTATCTTGTTCATTTCATTCCACTTCCCAACGATTCAAATTCTTGAAGTTCTGTGCTACAATCAAAGTGGTTAACTTCTTTTTGAGCTTCCGCGCCAACGGGAGCTTTTTTCATGCAAAGATTTATGAGTGTTTCACCGTTATAGTCAATAAAATGGAATTCACTCGGTTCTCCACCAACAATCTCAACGCCGACATTGCCTCGGTATTCCATGCCTGGGAACATATCCTCTAGGACTCCATTAAGATCCTCCTGGTCGGCATCTAACGTTGAGATGATCGTAACTCGCATAAGTCCATTCCCGTGGAAATCTATACTTGCCTGGGACACTAAATGGTTATGGTTTTTGGCCAGGCCCTGAATATCTAAAAGTTGACCTGCTGTGAGTTGTTTCATTTCATCCCTCCACCTTTAATTTTCAATCCAAACTTCCAATTCCCATATTCCGAACTCTATAGCATCACTCCGTTTCTCCATGTAAAGGTCTAGCCTATTCCCTCGTATTGCGCCGCCCCGATCCGTGACCGTGTAGGTATGTTCAAGCTTTGGGATATAGATCTTGGTTCCGAAGGGTAAGCTCGGATCGGCAGCTATCGTCCAACCCTCTTTGACCGGTTCACCGCTGGCTGTGATTCCTTTGCCGTCCCTTCCTCTGTCATTGGCCGTGTAGGCCGTGACGATCATAATTCGTCGTTCATGTTTTGTAGTTGTTCCTCGGCTAATTGGCTTTACGGAGACCAATACCGGCGGAGACTGTTTGATTGATTGCGGCAGCTCTGGACAAATAGCGTTCGATGGTGTTAAACATAAGATCGCTGCCATTAATGCGATAACAAAAATCCTTCGAACTTTTGATCACTCCTTTTCTAAAGAGTTTTTCGACGTAGGCGCATACTATTGCAAATTGGCATTTTGTCTTATCACGCTGCCCTGTGCATCCCCCGCATGTTTCTAGATGTTTGAAAAAGCGTTCACAGGTCATTATTGAGCCTTCTTCCCTTTGTATTGTCCCTCCATCGCATATACTTTTGATAGTGATTTAACTTTCGCTTGGGCTGCTCAGTGATAATTGGGGTAAATGTAATTGTGAATAGTCCTGTTGCCCAGTATCCTTCTGGCCCACGCTCCCACCTCATCCCACATCCATCAATTGGACACCTAGCTCCTGTTTTACCTACCGGAAACATCATGGCTTGTCCACACTTACAGAGTGGAGTTAACCCAATTGCTTCACTCAAAGTACCTCCCTCCTTTATGCAACATCGACTTCTTCCTTCGCCTCTTCCTCGGAATCAAAACTTCCAGCAAACTTTCCGTCTATCCAGAGCTCTACATATCCCCGCTTCTGGATGATCGTATACGACATGGCATCACCTCCTTAATAAATTGTTTTCCCTACTTTCCCCGGATGACCTATTCAAATAGATGGCATTATGAATTAATCACATATTGCCCTTATTTTCCCCTCTCTCGGCATCCTCTTTAAGCAGTTGTTTAAGAACCAATCCGGCTAACAAATTGATTCCTCTTTCTGGGTTAGGGTGTGGGATATAACTGACCGTAAGATTAACTGTGATTACCTGGGGCTTACGTGGCATTCTCCCTTCCTCCTCTCGTGGAATTCATTTTCGTCGGATTCGTAACGCTTCGCTTTGTTGCTATTTTCCTCAAAAAAAAGAGTCCATTTAAAGTTCAACACTTCTCCAATTCTTTGAGCAACTTTTACGCTAGGCGTTCTTTCACCGTTCTCAATCATGCTATAATATTGCCTTTTTACTCCAACCATTTTTGCGACCTCTTCATGCGTCATATCAGCATTTATGCGTATGTTCGCTAGCCAGAATCGAGTCATCATCACCACATCCGTCTGTAAATTCCTAGCAACACTAAGTTGCTGTGCCTTCATTATATAGCAACATAACGTTGCTGTAAATATTTATGGCAACAATTTGTTGCTAAGTCTTTACGCAACATAAAGTTGCCATTATAATGAATTAAAAGCAATAATATTACAGGAGGCCTAGAAGATGTTTCCTGACAGACTTTGTACGCTAAGAACTTCAAAGGGTTTAACACATCAAGATATGGCTGATATGTTAGGAATTACGCGGCAAGCGTATAGTAACTACGAGGCAGGGAAAAGAGAACCAGATCACAGCACTTTAAGAAAACTGGCTGAGTTTTTCATAGTCTCAACGGATTATTTACTTGGGCAAGACAATGGTAAGATCGTTCCCTCATGGGCAACAGCTAAAGATAAACGAGATTTTAAGAAAATGCTCGAAGATGATGATGATTTAATGTTTGATGGAGTTCCTATTGAGGGTGAGGATCGACAACGGATTAAAGATGTTCTTACCGGCCTTTTCTGGGAAGCTAAACAAATGAACAAACGAAAAAAGAAATCTGACAGCACGAACGACACCAAGAAATAATTCCAGGTGCCGTTTTTCATAAAGGGGTGCTTATTAAAATATGGACAAGCTTATACATACTTTAACCCGTAAGTATAAAACCAATTGTCCTTTCACAATCGCTGAACATCTTGGTATTCATATCCGGTATGCCGATCTTGGTGAACATACACGTGGCATTTATTACAGTAAACTCAGGCGCAGATTTATCGTTATTAACTCAAGGCTAAATTCTCATTGGCAGCGTTTTATCTGCGCTCATGAACTAGCACATGATAGACTCCACAGAGGTTTAAATCGCTTTTTCCTAGATGAGTATTCTCTCTCCAATGCCAATAAATATGAACGGCAGGCTAATGAGTTTGCAGTTCAACTGCTCTTAAAATCTACAGTTATTCGCCCTGGCGAGACTCTTGAACAATTTTTTCGTAAAAATTATGTTCCAGTTGAGATGCTGAAATATTATCGCTAAATCCTTTGTTTTTTTGCAGAATCTTTTTGCATATATATTTTTTTACCATTTTAACGGAACATATGTTCTATTTACTAAGAAAGGAGAATTACAGTGACCAGAATTATCCGCGCAGCATCCTACGCTAGATACAGCAGTGATAATCAACGCGAGGAATCAATCGCAGCTCAAGATAGGGCCATTGAAGAATATTGTAAGAGGAAAGGCTATGTATTAGTTAAACGATATGCCGATGAGGCTAAAAGTGCTACAACGGATAATCGGTCTGACTTCCAGCGCATATTCGAGGAAAGTATGTTAGGGGCTTTCGAGGTGTTGGTTGTCCATAAACTTGATCGTTTTGCACGAAACCGATATGACTCGGCTCATTACAAACGAAAGCTAAAACTTAATGGAATCAGGTTAGAAAGCGTTTTAGAGCAATTGGACAATTCGCCAGAGTCTGTTATTCTTGAATCAGTATTAGAAGGAATGGCTGAATATTACAGCAAAAACCTTGCCCGAGAAGTACGTAAAGGACTAAATGAAAACGCAATTAAGGCAGTCCATAATGGGGGACGTCCGGCCTATGGTCTTCAAGTCAACCCTGAAACGCGCATGTATGAAATCGATGAAAAGAGATATAGGGCTGTTCAAATGTACTTTGAAGGGCTTGACGCTGATTTCACTAGAGCTGAAATTGCTAGGCAAATAAATCGTGCTGGATTCAGGACTTACACCGGCGATGAGTTTAAGATTACGAGTTTTGATACATGGGCAGGAAACCAAAAATACAAAGGCGACTACGTATGGAATGCCAGCTCATCGAAGGATGACTCAGGCAAGAGAAACAGCCACCTAAAAAAACCTTCTGAAGAGCAGATTGTCATTGAAGGAGCTATTCCAGCAATCGTTTCAAAAGAACTTTGGGAAAGGGTGAATGCTAAGTTGAAAAAAAGACAAAGTAATAGCGACAAAGCCCGATTGAAAGCAAAAGAAGTTTACCTTCTTAGCAGTTTACTTTTCTGTTCTCTATGCGGTAGCCAAATATCTGGAGAATCATACACTAGCCGCGGCCGGAAGTATTCTTACTACAAATGCTCAAGTAAGTGTGAAAATAAAGGTATTCCAAAGGAACTTCTTGAAAAAATCGTTATCGAGAAATTAATAGAAATTTGTTTTTCTCCAGAAGCCGTTCAACAGATAGTGGAGAAAGTCAAAAAGCTTTATAAAGAAAGGCAAAGCGAAGTTGCCGATGATGCCACTCCGCTTAAAGAAGAAATTGCTTTGCTCGACGGAAAAATTAATAATTGGATCGATGCAATTGGGGACGGTGTGCTGGATCGGAATACTCTAGCCTCTAAAATAAAAGAAGCCAACGAAAAGAAAGCTTTTCTTTCTTCTCAGTTAGCTCAAGTAGAAATTATTCAAAAAACACCAGAAATAGATGATGCAGCAATCGTAAAAGTATTAAACGATAAAAAAACCCACCTTTTATCTCATAATCAAAAAGATCAAAAGGCGGTCATTCAGGAATATGTGGACTCTATTAACGTTCACTTTACTAGTGATAAAAAGCTTGATATGGAGATCATCGTCAAATTCGATATGTTAGGTGTACCAATGGTGGAGGCGAGG
>JGI2924J29684_1078186_pt1 | contig 34811 bp, 29 predicted proteins | sample BenlonsequencITS_FD_29684 | JGI IMG/M metagenome (IMG submission 29684)
ATAATGATTCTTCTTGTAACTTCAATTCTTGCCATAACCCTTAGGGCCGGAACTAGCTTGGTTTACGCAACCATCGGCGAAATCTATACCGAGCGGTCGGGGATCCTCAACCTCGGAATTGAGGGAATGATGCTGATGGGGGCAGTTACGGCCTTCTCTGTTTCTTATCACAGCGGAAACCTGTTGCTTGCTGTTTTCGCGGCCATGAGTGTGGGAGCGGTCCTTGCCGCCCTGCATGCCTTTCTTTCCATAACCATGCGTGCAAATCAAGTCGTCAGCGGCCTCTCCATTACCATCTTCGGCAGCGGCTTTGCAAGTTTTTTGGGACAGCGACTTGGTCCTGAGAGCAATGGGTATTATCTTGCAGGACTCGTTGCTCCTCGTTTCCATTCGATTGCCATTCCCGGCCTTTCTCGGCTTCCGATTATTGGAGCCGTTTTCGACCAGGATCTGCTCACCTATGTGGTCTTCCTATTGATTCCCGTCGCCTGGTTTTTTCTTTACAAGACTCGCTACGGATTGAATCTCAGGGCTGTGGGAGAAAATCCTCAGACTGCCGACGCCATGGGTGTGAATGTTTCGAAGATACGTTACGTGTATACCATACTCGGAGGCATGCTGGTAGGCCTTGGAGGTGCTCATCTTTCACTCAGCTATACTCCTGGCTGGACCGAAAATATCACCGGTGGAAGGGGATGGATTGTCATTGCTTTGGTTATTTTTTCCATGTGGAATCCGGGAAGGGCGATACTTGGAGCGATTATCTTCGGAGGCATCAATGCCGTCCAGTTTCGTTTGCAGGCCTCGGGTACCACCATCCCTGCTGCCTACCTCAACATGGCTCCTTATCTTGCAACGGTTATCGTCCTCGTTATAATGACCTGGTGGGAGACTCACAACAGGAAGGTCGGTTCTCCTGCGGCTCTTGGTGTTAGCTATATGCGTGAAGATAAATAATCGTACCTACCAAGCTATTTCCATGTTTTGATATAGCACCGGCGGCGTATATGCTGCCGGTGTTCAAAATTGTTCATCAAAGTGACGATATTCGAATTGTTTTCCAGCTCTCCGCAGGTTTGTACTCTTGTAATTCCGTAATCGATGCACTCCCTGTAGAGTTCAGTCATGAGAATCGAGGTAAGCCCCTTCACCTGGTAATCGGGTCTGATCCCCAGAAGATAAAATACAAGTTCCGTCGGTTTACGAAGGGTATGCAGAAGCGCAAGGGCACCGAAGGGAAAGAGCCTTCCTTTATGCTTGATCAGCGTCGATGATAGTCGGGGAATGGCAATGGCAAAGGCTATGACCTCATCCTTTTCATTCAGAATGATTTTGACGAAGTCCGGGTTTACAAAGCCGACATACTGTCTTACATACGCATCAATCTGTTCATCATTTAATTCGACCACACCGTAGAGCTGTGCGTACGATCTGTTTATGACCTCGAAGATCCCTCTGGCGTAGGGCAAAAAGTCCTTTCGCCTTTTTGCTTGAACCATGCGCAGTTCATTTCGTTCAAGCACCACTTTTGTAAGTCGTGTAAATTTGGGACCGATCTCCTTCGGGACGGGAATTTCGAACTGCAACCAATCTATATCTTTATGGTATCCAAGGGCTTCGATATGCCTGGGATAGTAGTCGTAGTTGTAGATCATGGGGAGCGTTCCCTCTTCCTCAAAACCCTGAGTGAGAAGCCCCTCGGGATCAAGATCGGTAAAGCCGAGAGGGCCGTGAATTCCCTCCATCCCTTGCTCTTCGGCCCATGATTCGACTGCTGCAAAGAGTGCCTGCGATACCTCCGGATCATCAATGAAATCAACCCAACCGAAGCGGATGTAGCGGTGTTTCCACTTTTCGATGAAGCGATCGTTTTTGATGGCGGCAATTCTACCGACGGTTTTTCCCTCTTTCTTGGCGAGGAAAAATCTGCTTTCGCAATAGCTGTAGGCTGCATTTCTCTTCCAGTGAAGGGTGTTCCATTCATCGAAAAAGAGGGGGGGGACCCAGCAAGGATGGTTGCGATATAGGGTAAAAGGAAATCTGATAAACTCTTTTAGCATTTTGTTATTAGTTGCCTGAATGATGTCGACCATCTGGCGTACTCCTTGATGCTCTACAGTGGTGATCAGTATGCACCCGAATCTTATCGAGTGTCCAGGTTTTCATACTGTACGAAAGGATGGGTAGGAGAAAATCGTGGGAGAAATCGGATCTTGATTAATGGTTTTAGCGAGGATACTCTAGGGCATGCTTATCAAACGGATAGAACTTTTGACCGGGAGGATTCCTCTTGAGGTTCCTTTTAGGATTGCTACCATGGAGGTTCGGGATACCGAATCCCTTTTTGTTCGCATAAGCGACAGCGAAGGAAATACCGGTACGGGGGAAGGAAATCCTTTTCGTTCAATTGTCGGCGAGACCATAGGGACGGTATTTGCCGCTGCCGAAGCCCTTGCTCCTTTGCTCCTCGGCAAAAATGCTTTTGCATTTCACGAACATGCGAAAACAATGGAGGACTTTCTCCCCAATAATGTCACGTCAAGGAGCGCTTTTGATATTGCACTCTGGGATCTTGCTGCAAGGCGGGCTTGCATGCCGCTCTATGCCTTTCTCGGGGGCTCTCGGCGGGCTTTGATAAGTGATAATACCATTGGTCTGTTCTCTCCTGAGGTGATGGCGGAGCGGGCTCGTTCTTTTGTCCGGAAGGGATATAATGCCGTTAAGATAAAGCTTGGGACCGATGCGTCTTTGGACATTGAGCGGGTCAGGGCAATTCGTAAGGCCGTTGGATCTGAGGTTCTTCTCCGTGTCGATGCAAATCAGGGATGGAGTTTCCCCGATGCCGTAAAGGTTTTAACCGCGATAGAAAAGTGGAATATTGAGTACTGTGAGCAGCCCCTTCCCGCCGATCGTTTCGATCAGCTTCGAGAGCTGCGTCGTCGTACCTCGATACCCATCATGGCCGATGAATCCCTCTTTTCCGTCTCAGATGCCCTGCGTTTGATAAAGGAGGAGAGTTGTGATCTGTTCAATATCAAGCTTTCAAAATCGGCGGGTATTACCGGCGCCCTGGCCATTGCCTCTCTTGCCGAGGCCTCGGGTATCGAGTGTATGATAGGCTGTATGAGCGAAAGCAGAATCTACCAGAGTGCAGCCGCCCATCTTGCATCGGCGCGGCCGATTTTTCGTTATGCGGACCTCGATGGCCCCCTTATGCACACCATCGACCCTGTTATCGGTGGCGCCGTGTACGAGGGCGCCACCATTACTCCGGGAGATGCGCCCGGACACGGGGCAGTCCTCGACGAGAAGGCGATTGCAATCGATCGTCGTTTGGTTTTAGAATAAGTCATGCGCCATGCCAAGGTTATCAGAACACTGTTGTTATCTTTCTTGCTGCCGGTGATCGTTGATCTTGCATCTGCGAATGAAATTAATCGTTTGATTCTCGTACCGGCAATGAAACTGGTCGGGTCTTCCTATGTCATGGGGGCTACCGGTCCCGATAAATTCGATTGTTCCGGTTTCGTTACCTACCTCTATAAACCCTATTTGGAGAACCTTCCCAGGGTCAGCAGGGATATGGCCCGTTTGGGCCGTACCGTGCAGCGACAATCACTGCTTCCCGGTGATCTTGTCTTTTTCGCTACCGGCTCTTCTGCAGGGCAGGTGACACACGTGGCTGTGTATCTGGGGCAAGGCTCTCTGATTCATGCGATTTCGAACGGCCCCAACCGGGGCGTCGCAATAACAAGCCTCGGTTCCCGCTATTGGAACAATCATTACTACACGAGCAGAAGAGTGCTTGATGATCGGTTCTACCGTGAGACCGGTGGATCGCAATCGGAAACTGCTGCTGCCCAGGTGGTTGAGCGAGATTACGCCAAGGGAGCGTATAGGGGTAACCTGAATCAGGGAGAACCCGAAGGGGAAGGCCTTATACATCTTTCCAACGGTGATTCTTATCGTGGTGATTTTCATGGAGGATTTCCCGACGGCAAGGGAGAGTATCTCTGGAAGAATGGTGATCGCTATCAAGGTGCCTTTCAGGCTGGGACCTTTCACGGAGAAGGGACTATCTTGTTTCATGACGGTTCAACCCTGAGCGCCCTCTGGAATCGGGGAAGAATCGTTTCCATTACAAGGTCCATTGGCGAAGGGTCGGCTGCCCGGATCCGCCCCGGGACCCTGTGTAAGAGCTATTATCAGGTGGAGGATTCTCCCTGGGATAGCTTCAACGGGGTTGTGGAAGGGGACTTCGCCCTCTGGCGGCAGAACGATAAGGATCAGTTCGAAAAATGGAAACGGGAAAACCAGCCGGGTAGATAAGCCCCTTCCAGGGCCCTCGAGAAACCTTCTTTAGGCTTCCTTCGGCAAAAAGGGCGGTGATGAGTGAATGGGCCTCTTCCGTTGTGATGTTCGGGAAGCGGATTGCAGCCATGGTCGCTCCCTCTTTTTCCTTCCAGCGCAGGGGCATTGCCCTGAAAAGGGTGAGCAGCTCTCGGCGTCCGCGTGCCTCTTGCTGGACACTGCTGTCGCAAACGTCACAGCCGCCGCATTCCTTGATCTGTGCGTCGAGGAGCTTCAGGAGCGCTTCCCGTCGGCAACGATTCGCATCGGTGAAGCAGGCAAGCAGGGCCTCATAGCGTTGGTCGCCGTGGTCCGGGTGAAGATCATCAGGGGAGAGTAGTACCACCGACCAGGCTGGCTTTCTGTCTCTTCCCGCCCGTCCCGATTCCTGCAGGAAGGCTTCAACCGAGGGAGATGGTCGGTGATGGATGACGGTCCTGATATTTGCTTTGTCGACACCCATGCCGTATGCTGTCGTGGCTACAAGAATCCCCCTTATACTTGTAAAAAACCAGTCGGCACATAGCTCTTTTTCTTCTCGCTCGAGCCCTGCATGGTAAAAGCGAATTGAGTCCTCTTCCAGCTTGTATCGGAGTTCTCTTGCCATCCGTTCGGTTTCCTTGCGTGTCCTGCAGAATATGACCGCTGGCCTCGGCATCGGGGAGACAAAAGGAGTAGGGGCTTCTCCCCGATGGTTTTCCGTCTTGCCCATTCCGTCGGCAAGCAAGGCTGCGATGTCGGCACTCTTATTGAGGCTTGGAATGACCCGGTAGTGGATATTGGGTCTATCGGGAAGTGCGGTGACAAGGTTCGGGGGATCTCCGTGAAAGAGCAGACGTGAGACTCCCTCGATGATGCGCTCTCCTGCGGTGGCGGTAAATGCGGTGATCTGAGTGATTGGAAGCCTTTCGGCAAGTCCCCCGATTTTTAGAAGGGCCGGACGAAAACTCTCTCCCCATTCGGGGAGGGTATGTACCTCATCCACGACCAGATGAATCCTTTCGACGGTTGAAAGGAGCTCCATAAGCCTTTGAGATTCCAGCATTTCAGGGTTTGTCAAAATCGCAGCTACCTTTTCCTGCTCTATGCTGCGGAATATCTTTTGCCGTTCTTCACGGCTTTGTCCTCCCCGTATCAGGACGACGGGAATACCGGCATTGTCGAACCGGCGCTTCTGATCGGACATGAGAGAAAGGAGGGGAAAGACCACCAGGGTAAGGGGCTTCATGAGGAGGCAAGGCAACATGAAACAGATGCTTTTGCCCATGCCAGTGGGAAGAATTACCAACTGATGTTTAGGAGCATCCTCTGCCTCTTCTTCACCGTAAAAACCGGCGGCACTGAGAATATTCGCTATGACAATTCTTTGCTGGGGATAAAGTGATTCGATTCCGAAATGTTCTTTTGCACATTGTGCGATGATATCCTTTACCACGTTTTACCTCTTTCTCAATAGATAAGGGGCAGATCGACACACTTTGTTCATATTTTTATGATATCTTACCAATATGAATGGACATACACAGCGAATTCTTGTTGTCGACGATGAGAAGGAGCTTGCCAAGATGATTTGCGATTATCTTTCGGCCATGGGCTTTACTAGCGAAAGCGCCTCTGATGGTCCCCGGGCACTGCGTCTTATTGGGGAAAAGGAGTGGGATCTTCTGGTCCTCGATGTCATGATGCCGGGGCTCGACGGTTTCGATGTTGCCCGTAAGGTTCGGGCCGATCGGGGGCTTCCCATCATCTTTCTCACGGCCAGAGCCGAAGAATCGGATCGGATACTTGGTTTCGAGATTGGTGGAGACGACTATGTTACCAAGCCTTTTAGTATGAAGGAACTTGCCGCCAGGATACGGGCCGTCTTGCGCCGCTCGGCTTCTGGGGAGAAAGAGCCTGAGGCAGATACGGAGATCATCCGCGGAGCCCTTCGGCTGAATCCGGTAAGCATGAAAGTAAGGCTTGGCAATGATCCGGTGGCCCTTACGCCGGGGCAATTTGCCATTTTGAAACAGCTTGTTTCCTACCCCGATCGGGTTTTTACACGAAACGAACTCCTTCAGGAGGTTTCCGGAGATTATACCGGGGTCTATGAGCGGACCATAGATGTCCATATCAAGAACATCAGAAAGGCCATTGAGGATGATCCTTCACATCCCCGTTATATCGAGACAATACACGGGATCGGTTATCGCTTTACGGTCCCTCCGGGAGAGGATGATGCGTAGTCGTTCCCTCTGGAAGATGCTGACCCTTGCATTCTCCTTTGTGCTCCTTTTTGCCTTTCTTATGGTCTGGATCACGGTCCAGCAGCGGATTCGTATCGAATTCTCTCATCTTGTAGATCGTGGTGATCGGGAATTTGCCCGGAGTTTGGCAATGGCCCTTGCAAATCGAAACAGGGATGAGCTGGAGTTCGCTCCCTTTTCTCCCGATCACCATATGCATCCGATGATGGGGCAGGGAGGAATGGGCGATAGAGAACCTCCTATGCCTCCGAGACAGCGAATCGTCATTGTCGACAGAGAGGGCAGGATTATTTTTCATACGCTTCCCGATATCACCGAGGATATACGTGAGGCCCTTCGGAAACGAGAAGGGGTATCGATTTTGGTAGGAAACGATAAAATTGGAGAGGTCTTTGTCGGATCGATGCTTGGCACTCAGCTGCTTCCCTATCAAAAGCGTTTTCTCGGCGGAGTTGCCAGGGCCCTCCTTCTCTCGGCCCTCTTTTCCGCGTTTGTAGCGATCGCCGCGGTTATTTTTATCACCTACCGCATTATCAGACCCATCGGCGAGTTACAGCAGGCCGCACAAAAGATTGGCGAGGGTGATCTTTCGGTCAGACTGCCATCTTCGGCCGGAAGAGCCGCGGAGTTTGACCAGCTTGTGGTGCAATTCAACCAGATGGCGGCGAATTTGCGGAGAAGCGAGGAGCGCCAGCGACAACTCATTGCCGATGTAAGCCATGAACTGCGAACTCCCGTGGCGCTGTTGAAGTCCCGTATGGAGATGGTCTCGGACGGGGTTTACCATCTTGACGATCGGCAGCTTAATGCCCTCCTGTCGGATGTCGACCGCCTGAGTTCTTTGATTGAAGAGCTGCGGGCGATCAGCAGCATGGAACGCCTTTTCGACCGGCTGTCTCTTAAAAAAAGCGATCCTGTGGCCCTCTGTCTGCGTGCCAAGGACCGTTTTCAACCGGCGGCCAGAGAACGATCGGTGCAGATTGTTTTCGACAGTTCTCTTCGGGAAGGGACCACAATTATGATCGATGCGGTAAAGATCGATAGGGCACTTGATAACTTAATTTCAAACGCCCTTCGTTTTTCTCCTCCCGATTCAACCATCACCATGGGCCTTGTAAAGGGAGATGGTGGATATGAATTTTCCATTCGAGATGAAGGCCCGGGAATTGCAGAAGAGGAGCGAAAGCGGGTTTTTGAACGCTTTTATCGGGGCACGGGTTCGGAGGAGAATCCGGGAGGACGGGGGCTTGGCTTGGCCATCGTTAAGAGCGCCGTAGAGTTACACGGAGGCCGTGTAGGCCTCTATCCGTCGGAAGCGGGAGCTCACTTCTACTTTTTCCTTCCTGTATGATGCTTTCCCCTAATTGCCCCGCTTTTCGGGAGCGGGGCGGGGGACAATGCTCTATTTTCCCGCCATGGCGAGAGGAAAAAGGGCGTAGAATTTTGCCGCATCAACTACTTCGGAATCCAATACCTTGTCTTGGGTGGAATGGCACAGTGATCCGTCTCCGGGACCGAAGCCGATGGCCGGAATACCGGTACGACCGCAGAGATGAGTTGCGTTTGTGCAGAAATCCCAGGACCCTACAACAGGATCTCGGTCGAATAGTGTTTTAAAGGTTGTAACGCCGGTAGCGATCAGTACATGATCTTCGGGAATGACCCAGCTTGGAAAATAGTCTTCCTGTTCGATCTGGTAACCGGTATAGGTGGTAACCCTTTCCACATCGATGGATGCCTTTCCTCCCACCTGATCCACCAAGGGTTTTACCTCGTTCAGAAGATCTTGTACGCTTTCTCCGCAGCTTATACGGCGGTCCATTGTCACCGTCACCCTTCCGGGGATGGTATTGAGGCTTGGGGTATCGCAGTCCACCTTCGTTACTTCGATTGAACCACCTCCGAGAAAGGGATCCTTTACAAACTCTTTCATGTCGTCGATCCCCTTGATTAGAGGCAGGGCCTTTATCAGGGCGTTTTCCCCCCTCCAGGCTGCGCTGGCATGGGCGGCCTTTCCCTTCACCTCCACCTTGATAAGGGCCCGTCCCTTATGACCTCGGATGATGCGCATTTCGCTTGCTTCTCCGACAACGATGTAATCAGGTTTGATATCCTTGTTTTCTTCCATCATTGCCTTGACGCAGGAGCCTTCGACATCTTCTTCGCTGATACTGGCAGAGACCCACATGGTATAATCTCCGTCAAGATGCAACTCCTTCAGCGCCTTTCCGGCAAAGGCGAATCCTGTAAGACACGCCTTGTCATCCACCGCGCCTCGGCCCCTGATGATTCCATCCTCATAGCTTGATCTGAGAGGATCCATTCCCCAATCTTCAACCTTACCAGGTTCCACCGTATCGATGTGGGCATCGAAAAGGAGAACGGTCTTTCCCGATCCGATCCTCCCAATACAGTTTCCTACCGGGTCTATTCGCACCTCATCAAACCCGAAATTCTTCAATTGGTCGGCATACCACCGCACCGCCGCCTCTTCCTCATAGGTCACGCTTTTGATTGCAACAAAATTTCGGAGAAATGTGACGATTTCTGCCTTATTTTGTTCCATATACGAAGAGATTTTTCCAGCAATAGCAACTGTTTCCATGACACACCTCCAGCAGTCCGTATCTCGCCATAGCTTACAAGAAATACGAAATTCGTTCAACTTGAAAACGGTTTTATTAGAAAACTTACGAAGTGTTAAGCTTCCTTTTCTCTTTTTTTTATGATAATTTAAATGCGCTATGGAAGAAACAGATCCGGTACTCTATCCCGGGAAGCAAATTGAAGAATTGAATATTCTTATTCATGCACTTATTAATGCCGTTCGCTTTCCCGGAGCCTGGGCTCCGAGTTTGAATAATATTCCTCCTATCGATCTACAGCTGATGGGCCTTGTTTGGTTAAAGCCCGACATCATCATCAAGGAGCTGAGGGATATTATGTCGCTTCCCGGGAGTACGGTGACCAGTAGTATCAACCGCCTTGTTCATCGTGGATGGATAAAGCGGGTAAAAAGCAACCGGGATCGGAGGTCTTACGGCCTTGAACTGACCGAGGCGGGAAGGGCAATCCAGCGGGACCATGATCGGGTCGATCGGGTCATAGCCGCCAATATCCTTCATGCCCTCGATAACGACGAAAAGCGACGACAGCTTATTAATGTGCTTACCGAGGCTGTCAGCCATCTCGAGGGAAGCTACTACAGGGAATTAAGCAGTTGGCTTCTTGCCCGAAAAAAGAGCGAATCCTTGGGAGCTGGGCTATGAGCCGTTCCTCCGGAAGCTTCCTTGGGAGGCTGGTCTATATCAGCGGGGGATCAAGTGGTATCGGGCGGGCAGCGGCAGAGGCTTTTCTTGCCGAGGGTGCAAGCGTGGCTCTTTTCGCCCGGGGCACGGAGCGCTTAGGGGCTGTCGGCCAGGCTTTGAATGTACGCTATCCGAAAGCCGTCCATACCTTCCGGGTCGATGTTTCCAATCGAAGGGATGTGGATGATGCCATTGGCAAAGCGGTTACATCCGCCGGGGCTCCCGATATCCTAGTCACCTGTGCCGGGACTGCCTATCCGGATTATTTTCAGCAGTTACCATTTCAAGAATATCAAAACATGGTTGATATCAATATAACAGGGACATGGAATTTTGTTCAGTCGTCTCTTGCACATATGAGTTCTGGTGGGCATATTGTTACGGTTTCTTCGGTTGCAGGATTTGTCGGTACCTTCGGATACACGGCCTACGGGGCGACAAAATTTGCGGTCATGGGGTTTTCCGAGGCGCTTAGGGGAGAGCTGAAACCCAGGGGGATTGGTGTTTCGGTCCTGTGCCCTCCCGATACCGATACGCCACAACTTCAGCAGGAAGATCGAACAAAGCCACCGGAAACCAGGGCTGTAAGCGGAAATGTGAGACTCCTGTCTCCCAATAGGGTAGCGGCGGCTCTACTCGAGGGGATATACAAAAAGAAATTTCTCATTATCCCGGGATCGGAGGCGAAAATGGTCTATCTTCTTTCACGATTCTGTCCCGGATTCGTCCGCTCCGTTATGGATCGTGAGGTAAGAAGATATCAGCGACAAAAACAAAATGATAGAAAGGAAGATCAGCTATGAACATTAGTTCCGAAAGGGCCATGAAGCCTATTTTTGAGCCTTGTCATGAGTATCGGGAAGCAGATCAGGCAAGAGAAAGCGGCCTTTACCCCTTTTTCCGGCCGATCGAAGCATATCGCGGTTCCAAGGTCGTGATCGAGGGACGCGAACTTTTTATGGCAGGTTCCAACAACTATCTTGGGCTGGCATTGGATCCTCGTTTAAAGGAAGCGGCTGAAGCGGCGGTTCGAAAGTATGGGACAAGTTGTTCCGGTTCCCGGTTTATGAACGGGACCCTCGACCTCCATGAAGAGTTGGAGGGGCGTTTGGCCTCCTTCGTCGGAAGAGATTCCGCCATCTGCTTTACCACGGGATATCAGACCAATCTTGGTGCTATTTCCGCCCTTGCCACCAGGGGATCCCATGTAATCAGTGATAAATATAATCACGCATCGATCATGGATGGAATTTTCTTGGCCCGGGGCCTGCATCGGGAGGTTACGCTTCACCGCTACCGCCACAATAATCTCGAAGACCTGGAAGGGGTCTTACGTAAATTGCCTGTATCCACTCCGAAGCTTTTGGTTACCGACGGCGTCTTTTCCATGGAGGGGGATATTGCACCGCTTCCACAGCTAAAGGCCATTGCCGATACCTATGGTGCGGCTCTCTATCTTGATGAGGCCCATGCCATCGGAGTGGTCGGAGAGACCGGTCGAGGTACCTGTGAATACTATGGCGACAGTCTGCTTACCGATCTGACCATGTGTACCTTTTCAAAGGCTTTTGGTTCCATCGGCGGTTTCGTTGCCGGGGACAGGGACATTATCGATTATATCCGTCATTTTGCCCGGCCCCTCATATTCAGTGCTTCCATGCCTCCCTCCAATGTAGCAGCTGCGTTGGAAGCCCTGAATATTATTGAGACCGAACCCGAGCGCATCCATCGCCTTCAGCAGATAGCCCGAAAGATGCTTGACGGTTTTACCTCTCTCGGTTTTGAGATTGGAACAGCATCGACTCCGATTATTCCCCTGATTATCGGCGATAATGAAAAAACCTTCATGTTCTGGAAGGCCCTCTTTGAACGGGGCATCTATGTCAATCCCGTTATTAGTCCTGCCGTTCCTCCGAACCGGGCGCTTATCAGAACCAGCTACATGTCCATTCATACGGATGCTGAATTGGATATGTTCTTGGATATTGCCGAAGAAGAGGCAAAAAAGCTGCATATTATCTAAAGAATTCGAGAAACAAGAGGATTAATGTATGGAGAAAGAGAAAAGCGACGAAATTTCCTATATTCTGGCTACGCCCTATACCATTGCAAAAAGTAGAACCGGCGGTGTCATTTCTCGGCTTCTGTCCCGTCTCGACCTTGAGTTGGTTGGGTCACAGATTTTTGCTCCCTCAAAGGAACTTGCCGAGGCCTATGCTGCTTCCCTTGAACAAAACACGCCTCCCCATCACGAGGATGTCAATTTGCCTTCCGCAGGAAGGCTTCTTGCCGACTATGTCCGTCAGAATTTCGTACCTAGCGGTGGGCGACGGCATCGGGTGCTTATGATGCTCTTCCGAGGTACAGATGCCTGTAAAAAGCTCTCGGATGTCGCCGGTGCCCTGTACCAGGAAAATCGGGGTCCGGAATCGCTTACGGGCGAGACGATTCGGGATACCTATGCCGATCTTATTCTCGATAGAGAAAATCCCCACAATGTGCGCTACTTTGAACCTGCGGTGATGACTCCCCGAAATCAGGAGACAGCACTGAAGCATATGAAGGTCTTTGCCGACTTCATCGACAGTGAACCGAATTTGATCGACAATATGACCTATCCCGAGCCGGAAAAGATTGAACGGACTCTTGTTATCATCAAACCCGATAACTGGCAGTTTGCATCCAGCCGGCCGGGGACCATTATCGATATGTTCAGCCGCACCGGTCTGCGTATTATCGGTTGTAAGGTGCAGCGCATGTCGGTAGCCCAGGCCCTGGAGTTTTACGGACCGGTAAAAAATGTTTTGCGTGATAAGCTTTCTCCGGTATTCGGTAAGAAGGCGACGGCCACGCTGGAGCGGGAGTTCGGAATTTCGATAGGGGAGGAGCTTCGGCGCGAGATTACCAACACCTTTGGTGTCTACTATGCCGAGGACCAGTTCGGACAGATTGTCGAATTTATGTCGGGCATTCGACCCGAGGATTGTCCTGTGGATGAACAGCACAATCCGGGGAAGGTGAAGAGCATGGTGCTGATATACGAGGGGATCGATGCCGTCAAGAAGATACGGGATGTGCTTGGACCTACCGATCCTACAAAGGCGCCGGGAGGAACCGTCCGCCGGGAGTTCGGGAGCAATGTCATGGTAAACACCGCGCATGCCTCCGATTCACCGGAGAATGCCAAACGTGAGATGAAGATCCTGAAAATTGAAGAGAACAACTGCGGAAGGGTGCTTAAGGATTATATTGCCCGGGTCGAAGGCTGAATTCGCATCCGCAGTAGTTTTGGCGGTAGAGTCCAAGGCTTCGGCACAGTTCGACGCTTCTGGCCACACCGCCCTTTTTTTTGAAATCCCGCTCAAGAAAGCCTTCGTGCCGGTTACCGAGTTCACATATAAGGCGGGCGTTCTTCAGAGGGCTGAGGGTCAGCGTTGTTGTAAAACGGGGAATATTCAGGCGCCGTGCCTCCTCTGCCGCCGCATCGATTGATCTGCGAAAGCAGATAGTGCAGCGTCCTCCCCTTTCCGGTTCGCTTTCCAGGCCGCGGACCAAAGCGAGCCAGGATGCATGGTCGTAGCTCTCCACGATAAGCGGGAGTTTGAAGGCTTCTGCGAGTACTTCCAGGGCCTCAAGCCGCCGTTTCCATTCTGCCTCAGGTGCGATATTCGGATTTGAGTAAAAAAGGGTGGGGAGGAACCCCTCCTCTAAAAGTCTCTCGGCCGAAGGGGCGGCACAGGGAGCACAACATGCATGAAGCAGTATCTTTCCACCTTTTTCTTCCGTTACCATCTTGACCGAAGCGTAGCATAGATTTACACTCTCTTCCATAAGCTTGAACCTATCCATAGGAGTTTTGTGTCGATGACGGCGACTGTACGAAATCTTGTCGTATCTCTATCTGTTCTCGTAGTAGTCGTACTAGTAGTCGTTGACGCAGGTCGCCGAAGAAGCGGATAGGGAATACCGGAGCAATTCCAGGGCCTGCCGCCGATTGGCGACAGGCCCTTTTTTTGTTTCCGAGATTATCGCCGGAGGTGGAACGTGAAGAAAGGGAAATCGACAGGCGCAAAGCGCTTGGTGAAGGAGCTGGAGCGGCAAGGGGCACGATATATCTTTGCATATCCCGGGGGCGCCAATCTTCCAATATACGAGGCGCTTTCCCGCAGTACCATTCGTCCCATCCTTGCACGTCATGAGCAGGGAGCGGCACATATGGCGGACGGCTTTGCCAGGGCAGGCGGCGAGGTCGGCTTTTGTATGGCCACAAGCGGTCCCGGTGCCACAAACCTTGTGACCGGTATCGCCACAGCCTATATGGATAGTTCTCCGATACTTGCCATTACCGGTCAGGTCCCCCGGAATATGATCGGTAATGATGCGTTTCAGGAGGTCGATATCACCGGCATCACCATTCCCATTACGAAGCACAACTATCTTGTACAGGAGGCCGAAGAGATCGGCCCCATAGTGGAACAGGCCGTCTACCTTGCTTCAACCGGACGAAAAGGACCGATCCTGCTCGACATTCCGAAGGATATCTTAACTGCCGAGTTTTCGACGACGAATGAAAAAAAACGCCAGCTTGAGGGCTACGCTCCGACCATAAAGGGACATACCGGACAGGTGAAACGGGCAGCGGGAATGATCAATGGGGCAAAACGTCCTCTGATCATTGCAGGTGGTGGCATCTTTCTTGCCGATGCCTTCGATGCTTTTGCTTCCTTTGTTGATAAAAGCTCGATTCCTGTTGTGCATACCCTGATGGGAAAATCGGCTCTGGACAACGAACATCCCCGTAATCTTGGGCTTTTCGGTTATCACGGAAGATTTGTGGCCAATAAGGCGGTTTCCGAAGCCGATCTTATCATAGCCGTGGGAACCCGCTTCGGAGATCGTTCCACAGGTCCCCTGGCCAGTTTTGCTTCCGATGCGAAGATTATCCATATCGACATCGATCCTGCGGAGATCGGAAAGAATGTTCCGGCCTACCTGCCCATTGTCGGTGATATCGAGGACATCCTTCCTCGTTTACGTGAACAGGTGGAACGATCCTCCGACTCATCCTGGAGCGATGAACTTTCGGTCTTCGCATCCGAGCATCCCCTCCCGGGAGGAGATGACGGCTTTTCGACTCCCTCCATCCTCAGAAACGTAAAAACCTTTTTTCCGGATCCGATCCTCGTTACAGATGTTGGGCGGCATCAGATTTATGCCGCCCAATACTTCCCCGTACACGGGGGCAGGAGCTTTATTACGTCCGGAGGGCTCGGTACCATGGGGTTCGGCCTTCCCGCCGCCATCGGCGCGGCCTTGGCAAGGCCCGATAAGCGGGTATTGCTTGTCAGTGGTGACGGCTCTTTTATGATGAACATTCAGGAGCTTGCCTGCGCGGCGGAACTGGACGTGGATCTTACTGTGGTGGTCATTCATGACAGGCGCCTGGGGATGATAAAACAACTGCAGGATGCCTTTTACGGGGGAGGCTTCGATGCGAGTAAGATAGGAGGAAGTGTCTCCTTTGCCCTTGCAGCAGAGGCCCTCGGGGCTGCCGGCCGCCGTGTCGCCTCTGCCAGTGAACTGAAGGATGTCCTGAAAGATTTTGAGACGGTTCGTGGTCCGAAGGTGATCGAATGCATGGTGGAAGAGGAGGAAAATGTCTATCCCATGGTGACCGGTTCCACCCTTACCGACCTTATTGAAGGAGTAGAAGCATGAAGCATACCATTTCCATCTTGTGCGACGACACCCCCGGTGTCATGACTCGAATTTCCGGCCTGTTCAGCCGCCGAGGCTTCAATATCGAAAGTCTTGCCGTCGGAAATACCGAAATAAAGGGAAAAAGCCGTTTTACCATTGTCGTTTCCGGGGATGATGCGGTTCTGGAACAGGTTCGTAAACAGCTTCAGAAACTGGTACACGTCATCAAGGTGTGGGACATCGACCGTGAGCGTATCATAGAGCGGGAGCATGCCCTTGTAAAGCTTGAGGTTCGCGACGAGGAACGACCGCAGCTTCTTCAGCTAGTCACCTCTCTTCATGCCAAAATTCTTGATTCTTCTGAAAATATCTGGATCATTGAGCTTACCGGGGATAGTGCATCGGTTGACAGTGCCATCAATCTGGTTTCACAATTCAGAATACTTGAAACCATTAGAACCGGCCGCATTGCTTTGGAACGGGGGAAAAAGGTCGGGAATGGAAAGGGAGCTTAATGGAAACCTTTGATGTCGTTATTATTGGAACAGGTCCTGCCGGTCTGGGGGCGGCTTTTGCCATATCCGAGGCTTCGCCGAAGCTATCGATTCTCTTGATTGACGGTGAGCGTTACAGCACCGGAGGGCTTCGAAACGACTGCAAAATGAACTTTACCTATCCGATCGGTTTTCCCCGGGAAAACTGGGAGAAGGAAGAGGCAGAACACTATCTTGAGTTGGTAAAGAGGGAACTTGTACCGACGATTCTTGCTAAGACGAACCTGCTTGTCTACCAACGCCGTGCGGAACGCCTGGGTGCGGAACTGTTGAATGTCCAGCAGACCCATCTCGGCACCGACGGCGGGCTTGAGTTGATCAAAGTCCTTACCAAGCGCCTGGAGGAACGGGGCGTGCGCTTCACTCTCGGCTCGGCGGTGCAGGATATCGACCAGGATGCAAGGGTTATTACCGTCGGCGATGGTCGTTTCGGCTATTCCTCGCTTCTTGTGGCCCCGGGAAGAAAGGGCTTTCTTTTCCTTCAGAAGCTTATGGACAAGCTTGGCATTGCATACGTGGACCATACCGTCGACATTGGAATTCGCATAGAAACCCGAGTGGAGCATTACTCCATTGTGCGCGACTATTACGACCCGAAATTCCTCTTTCCCGGAAAGGTACGAACCTTTTGTACGAACAGTGGTAATGCACATGTGGTACAGGAACGTTACAAAAGTTCCCGGGGAGAGACCTTCTATTCGGTGAACGGCCATGCATACTCTTCCGCCAGGGGACAAAACAACGGTCTTGCCAACTTTGCCATCCTCAATACCGTTCGTCTGACCGAACCGGTGGTAAGTGGTCAGCAGTTTGCCGAGAATCTCGGCCTTCAGGCCATGCTGATGGGAGGCGGCAAGCCTTTGATGCAGCGGGTAGGTGACTTTCGCCTCGGCAAGCGTTCGAAACAGGGGAGCTTTACCGGTGATCTGTATGATTTTAAGCCGACGCTGGCCGGAGCGTCTCCGGGTGATATCTCCCTTGCCATGCCTGCGAAAATCCTTCGTAATATCTGGAAATCCATGAAAATGCTCGATACCATCGTACCGGGGGTCATGCATCCCAGCACCATTATGTACTATCCCGAGCTGAAAACCTATGCGAACCGTCCGAAGTTCTGCGACCGCCATTTTCGCGTGACGGATTCCATCTGGTTTGCGGGTGACGGAGCGGGTACCAGCCGTGGTATTACCGCTGCCTGGGCAAGTGGAATTCGGGCGGCCGAGGGGATACTCGCCTCATAGTCCATCACCACTATTCGGAAACACTCCTCTCAACACAATCAGGCCGTCGTGTGTATGGTCCCTTAGGCTTTAACGCGGAGGCGGGGGGCCCTGCGGTCCGGGCAGTCATGCCTGTCACAGTAGGCGCAGCTCTCATAATTGGAAGTTCCGGTAAAAAAGAAGCCTGATATGCTTTTGTTCGGCACCATGAGCAGCGAATCGGTCAATGTGACACCGCTCCATCTTTGGGCATCTTCTCCGATGAGCCTGAAAAGGGGGCGCTGTTCTTCGATGGGCCAAACATCGATGTTCCCCGATCCCGGGTTCATGGAATGGAGGGCCGTGGTCTTATGGGTCGTGCGCAGATCCGTTCTGACCGCCTTGAGGGCGGCTCCGAGGGCGAGTTCCTTCATTTCATCGAGCCAAAAGCCTTCGAGCATATCCGTTCCCGGCAGTTCCATTTCATCGAACTCCGGACCGCAGGTGACGAGGTAGGGAAAGATACGATGCACCTCTGCCACGTTTCTTGCGGCAAGGCTACTGGAAAAGCGTTCGCCTCCACTGTTAAATCCCTTATTGTCTCTTTTTTCTATATATGTTGTCATCCAGATTCCCCGGGGGCGGGCGATCTTCAATGCCGCTTCCAGAAGCCCTCGCAAGGGACCTTCCATATCCGGGGCGAGATCGAGTCTGACTCTTCTGGCAAGGGTTTCAAAGGGAATGGTAAACTCTTTTGCCTCTATGCAGTGCTTTTCCATGCTATTCTTCGATATAGATATCCGTTCCCACCTGCTGCTTCCAGCCGGTAATTACCTCCTGGTTCGGAGGAGCGAGTTTTTTGCCGATCACCACAAGGCCCTCTTCCCTTTTTCCCCCTGTGCCGAAGGTAGCTGGCCGTATGGAAATCTGCGAATCGCTGCAATCCACCAAGTGGAGCAACCCTTCAGGAGCAAGCGGTAGGTATCCTTTCAGCCTGAAGGCGAAGCGTTTGGCCTCTATGAGAAATGCATGCAGTTTTTCGGGATCAACTGGTGATGTTGTTCGCAAGACGCAGGAACTGGGCCTTCCGCAGGCTCCCCAACCCTTATACCTCACATTGGGCTTCATGGTGAAACTTTGAGCATCCCCCGTCAGAATTTCAGCATTAATCTTTGCCTCGGTGACGGTGTACATCGGCTTTCCGGGACCGAGGGAAGCCACTACTTCCTTGATCTCCGTAATCCTCGCTTCATCGACGAGGTCGCATTTGTTGATGAGGTAGCGATCGGCATATACCACCTGCTCGTCGATGGCTCTTACTGCCTGGCGCAGGGTCAGAAATCGTTCTGCATCGATGATGCAGATGGTCCCATCGTATATAAGCCTCCCCTCTGCCCGCTTTGTCGCCTCGGCAATGATAGAGGAGAGAACCGATGGCTTTGCCAGGCCCGAAGCCTCGGTCAGAATGTAGTCGGGACCTCTTGCCGCCATTGCCACCACCGATTCGACGAAGGAGCCCGAAAGGCAGCTACAAAAAATCTGCCCCCCGGAGAGTTCCACGATCTGATCTTCCCCCTTTGTCTCGATCAGTGATGCATCAATGTTCATTGCTCCCCACTCGTTGACGATAACGCCGACTTTTTTAGCTTCCAGGAGGCTAAGGAGCCGATTCAGCAGGGTCGTTTTCCCAGACCCGAGAAAACCGGTAATCAACAGCAGCTTGGAGGTGTTGGACGTCATGACAGATGTGCACCTATGTTTGCAATAAGTTCTTCCCTGCCGGGAATGATGGAGGAGTAGGCCAGCCTGCCGTTTATATAGATGCTCGGCAGCTGTTTTACCCCCATCTTCGCCATGCGTGCGATGTTCTGAGGAGTTGTGTATTTGTACTCCACCACATCGATGGCCGTGCCGAAATGTGCTTTGGCATCCATTGCGCTGGCCAGCATGTAGGTACAGGCAGCACAGGTGGCCGAGTCCAGGGTAAAGACCTCAACGAGCGGGCGGGGCAGTGTGTCGTAGTCGGGAAGTTCGCCTTCGAAAACCAGATCCTCTTTCTGGTAATTGGCGATCATCTGCCGGGATAGCTCCGGTTGCCTAAGGGTCTGGCCGATCGCGACGCTGTTCTCGATGGGGGTGTCGTAGGGCATATCACAGCCGGGACTGACAATAAGGTTTTTCGGATCCACAGAATCGATGAGGTCCAGGGTCGCCTTCATGTTGTCCTGCTGGGTGCCGAAAAGCATTACCGTTGTAAGGGGAATATTCCCTCCGATCACGATATTGTAGCGGTCGGTAATCTGCTTTGCCGCGGCAAGGTCGACATTTTCATCGACGGAAATGGAATCCGGCCCGGTTTTACACATGGGCTCGATATTGGCTGTGGCATTACCGCAGACGAAGAAACTGGAAAACGCTCCAAGTCCTCTGATATGATCGAAAAGCCGGGAAAATGGGGCGGCCATAAACTGGTCGAAGTGGGCGGGGCTGATCTGACTGATTAGGGGGTCCACGACGGCAATAACGTCCATTCCCGTCTCAACATAGTATCCGCTCATTGCCTTTGCTACTTCCAGGGTGTAGGCAAGGAGCTTTTCCACCTTTTCCGGCTCCAGCATCATGTCCATGAAGATGTTTGTTCCCCGAAGATGGCTTGCAAGGGTAAAGGGGCCGCAGATCAGCCCATAGAGAGCCGTATCCTTTCCCACCTCCTTTTTCATTCGACGCATCGCCTCGAGGACCATGGGAAGCCGCCCCTCGTCGGGAGCGGGAATGGCGGTCGGGATCTCATCGCTTTCGGATAAGGGATGGCTGGAGACCGTGGGAGGAGCATCATCTGCCCAGACCAGATCACAGCCGAGGATTTCTGCCTCTATCTGCAGATCGAAAACCACCGGCTGGCCGTCCGGCTCATAGATCCTGTGTACTTCAAGCAGGCTTTCGACCAGCTTTTCAAGATCACATGAAACCTCTTTGGCATTGTAGCCCTTAAGCTTACCCGCATGTACACCGGCAAAGGGAACCCAGGGGATTTTATCGGTCTTTTGGTTGGCCATAACCTTTGCGATTCGTTCTTTTCCCGTCATTCAGTACTCCTCATGCTTACTCTTTGCGTGTTTTGCTACTTTTGACAGAGCTCTACTGCTGTTTCTGCAGCGGTAGCGGCATCCGCCGTATAGCGGTCGGCACCAATATTCTCGCAGAAGGATTCGGTTACCGGAGCGCCGCCCACCATGATCTTAACTGAATCCCGTAGACCGGCATCTTCGACAGCCTTTACCACGTTCTTCATCTGATTCATGGTAGTGGTGAGCAGTGCAGAGCAGGCGATGATATTCGCTTTTTGCTCTTGTGCCGCCTCTACGAACTTTTCAGCGGAAACATCGCTGCCCAAATCGACAACCTTCATTCCCTTCCCTTCCATCATCATCGCAACCAGATTTTTACCTATGTCGTGGAGGTCACCCTTAACCGTTCCTATGACCACGGTTCCCTTTGTTTCCACGCCGTCTTCGATAAGCAAGGGTTTGAGCAGCTCGGTCCCTGCATTCATGGCCCTGGCGGCGATTAATACCTCAGGAACAAAAATCTCGTTTTTTTTGAACTTCTCACCGATGATACCCATGCCATGCATCAGGCCACCTTCAAGGATCGCTTTCGCACTCATTCCCTCATCGATGGCCTGCTGGACCAGCTCTTTTACCTCTTTTGCCCGGCCCTTCTGCAGGAACTCGGACAATTGCATCATGTCTGCCATTGCTACGCTCCTTAATCGTAAGCTTCGCCGTTCCGTCCTTTCCTCGAGACATCTTTTAGCGATAGCCAATATCGGGATATCCTGACTTGCGTTTCAGCCTTCCCTGCGCCTTCCCGGTATTCAAAGTACCAGTGGCTTTCTGCAAGGTTGTCCGCGCTTACAGTGACGGGCTCGTGGGGGCATTTCACCCCGCTTCCCCCGAAGATGGCCGGTTGTTTTGTACTTGTAGCATAGAATGGGCCAGTGGCGTAGTATTGTAAAATATTTAGACAGGTGGTGAGATTTTTACATATCTTTCAAAGTATGTCGATCTTCGGGAAGTCTTCCCCCTGTTTCACGGTAGCGCCCCGGTGAAACTCCGCCGATACGTTTAAAAATTCTGGAAAAATAGCTCTGATCTTCGAATCCGCTTTGTCCGGCCACCTGGGCAAGGGAAAGTTCGGTGGTAGAAAGCAGGTTCTTGGCATAGCTGACCTTGAGCCGATTCACATATTCGGAGAAGCTGACACCCATTTCCTCTTTGAATATCGAGCTGAAGTAGGCAGGCGATAATCCTGCCGCCTCGGCGGTCTCCTGAAGTGTGACCTTTTCGGTATAGTGAAGCTGAATATAGCGAACGGCCCGTTCGATCGCTCCAAGGTGTTTTACCTCGCGGAAGGTGAATACCAAATTGATAAAACGGTTGAGCACCTTGCCGAGCCAGAAGCTCAATTCGTCGATGTCCCTCAGGCGGTCGATATCCCTGATGTATCGCAAATTAAGCGAGAGGCTTTGTTCGGGGTCGGCCCCTCCCTCCATTGCAGCCCTGCTCAACAGAACCAGTAGTTCCAAGGTACGAAATTTAACAATCTCAAAGCGACCTCCGCTTGAGAAAAAGATCGCACCAAGTAATTCGTTTAGAATACGCTTACTTGACTGCTTGTCGGCTCCTCTTATGGCGGCAAGCAATTCCCGTTCTTTCTCGATGGGATAGCCGGGCACCTCTATTCCCGAAGAGAAACGCTTTTTCTGTTCCTGGATCTCTTCTGATATGCGGCTCTGGAGATCAAGATTGTCTCTTCGCTCCGCAAGGGGCCGGTCGTCTCCCGATACCCAGCCGGCACTCATCATAAGCACCTCCGCAAGGCTCTTTGCCTTTTCGGTGCTTACCTGGGGAACCGTGGCGACACTCTCCGTCAGCATCGGACGTATGTTTGAGGCTGACGGATATTTACGGAGAATCTCATCCACCACCTCTTCGGTACCGATTACGGTAACGGGACCGGCAATCATTGATCCGACGGTTTTTCCGTCGCTGAGAATCGGGCTAGCCCAGTGGATGAGGCTTATCGGACAGAAATAGATGTAGATTCCCCCAAACCGTTCGGCTTGATAGGAACCGTAGAGATGGAGATCCCTGCAATTTGTACCGGCAGCGCCCGTCTTTTCCAGGGCAGAACAGACCTTGCACGATTCGGGTATTTCCGTCGGATCCGGCTCAAAGCTGTTTCCTTCGGTATCGATCACGACACAGCGAACTCCTGTTGCTATTTTGTAGTGAAGGGCCGCCTGGTGTGCCTTTTCAAGTAGCTCCCTCATCTCTTCCATGACATGCCTGGGAAAGGGCAACTCTTCCATCACAGCCTCTCCCGATCATAGGAGGGAAAGAACATCTGTTCCATAAAGTGGTCCTGGAAACGATGATTCGTACTCAATTCTATGTATTCGGCATGCTCTGCTATGTTCGCTATCCTCTCCGCCTCCCTTGCATAGAGAAGAGTGCGTACCGCTCCTCTTCCTGCGCTGTTTTTTGCCGATACGATTTTGCCCTCTGCTGCTGGAGGAAGAAGGCCGACTCCAAGAGCAGAGGAGGGGCGGAGAAATGTCCCGAAGCCTCCGGCAAGGTAAACGGCAGCTATTTCAGAGGCCTCAGCATCCCATGCCTCCAGGAGTACGGCGATGCCGGCGGCGACGGCTCCCTTTGCCAGCTGGAATTGTCGTACATCTTTTTGGGTAAAAAGGATCTTTCCACCTGTTTGTGTCTGTGCAATGGGGTAGCCTTCCTTGTCGTAGGGTTCTTTCATTGCACCGCTTTCATCAATGATCCCGAGGGTCAGCAGCGCGGAGACTGTATCGAGAATACCCGATCCGCAGAGCCCTATGGGGGCAGTGTCCCCTATGCTAGTCCACGAGAGCTTACCACCTGCCACGGCAACGGTATCGATGGCGCCTTCGACGCCCCCTGTACCGCAGCTTATCCCGGCCCCCTCGAATGCCGGGCCTGCTGCCGTGGCACAGGTAAGGATGCGCTCTTTATTACCAAGAGCCATCTCCCCATTTGTCCCCAGGTCGAGGAGGAGGGAAAGCTCATTGCTCTCGTCGATTTCGACCGCTGCTATTCCCGCGGTAATATCGGCTCCTACATAGGCCGCAACAGAGGGCAGAAGACGAAGGATGGCATTTGGGTAGGCGAGATCAAGGCTTTGAGCAGGCAGGACTCTCTGCTCCACAAATACCGGGGTGAACGGTGCCACGCCAAGGGGCGAGGGGTCTATACCGGCAAAAAGGTGCAGCATGGTGGTATTCCCCACGACCGAAATCTCTTGTACCGAAGAGGGGGCGAGACCTTTTTTCGTTATGAGCCTTCTTATGAGCCGGTCGACCTGGCCCCGTATTGCGGAGCACAAGGTTTCAAGATTTTCGCCTTTTTCTCCCGCAAAGGTTATCCGGCTGATAACATCGGCCCCCCACTGTCGTTGTGCATTCATTGCGGATTCCACCGCCGTTACCCGCACCGGAGGAGAGAATTCAACAAGGTATGCGACAACGGTTGTGGTACCGATATCGACCGCAATACCGCAGTCTCCTGTTTCTTTGTATCTGGGATCCGGAGCTTGGGAGAGGAGGCCGATTCCGTCGAGGATCGTATGGTCCTTCTTTCCTATGGTCGCAACCGTTATATCATTCGCAGGGGTACAGCGACAGGCAAGCCTGATGCCTGACGTTATCTCTTGCTGTGTCAACAGCCCCCGCTCCTCAGGGCTAGGAGGACCGGGGTTACCCTCAAGAACCCTTATCTTGCATTTCCCGCAGGTGCCTCTGCCTCCACAGGGACTTTCCACATCCTCCGGGGCTGCGGCCCGTATGGCTTCCAAAAGACTCTGATCTGCTTTTACCTTTATAACAGTGCCATTAGTTATGCCCATATGTACTGGTATAGCAGAGAGTACGGGTGTACGTCCAGCTTTTCTGACGTACAGGTTGCCGTATAGGCTTCTTGTCCTTTGAGGCCTGCTTCTTTACACTTGGATAAGGAGGTCAAAACCATGAAAAGCGGGGCCGAACACGAACGACGATGGTGGAAAGAGGGGGTAGTATACCAGATTTACCCCCGAAGTTTTGCCGATAGCAACGGAGACGGGATCGGTGATGTACGGGGAATTATCAATCACCTTGACTATCTCAAATGGTTGGGAATCGATATCGTTTGGCTTAATCCCATCTACCGGAGCCCCAACGACGACAACGGCTACGATATTTCCGATTATCGTTCCATCATGGAGGATTTCGGGACGATGAGTGATTTCGATGAGCTCTTAACCGGTCTTCACGACAGAGGCATCCGTCTTATCATGGATCTGGTTGTCAACCATACCTCGGATGAGCATCAATGGTTTATCGAGAGCAGGAAAAGCCGTGATAATCCCTATCGCAACTACTATATCTGGCGGCCTCCCGCTGCGGACGGCGGTGTGCCGAATGACTGGCAGAGCTTTTTCGAGGGGCCTGCCTGGGATTTCGACGAAGCGACAGGGGAATATTACCTTCATCTCTTTTCGAAAAAGCAGCCCGATCTCAACTGGGAAAACGAGAGGGTACGTGAAGAGGTGTATGATCTCATGGGATTTTGGCTGGACAAGGGGATCGACGGCTTCCGTATGGATGTGATCAATCTTATCAGTAAGCGCCCAGGTTTACCTAACTCCCGTAAAGGTTCCACAAGCCGTATCGTCGGTGGAGAACATTTTATCAACGGTCCCCGTTTGGAAGCGTATCTCTCTCAGCTTCGCGGCAAGGTTCTTGACGGACGGGATATCATGACCGTGGGAGAGACCCCCGATGTGACCCCCGAAATTGGTCTGCGTTATGTAGGGAAAGAGCAGGGGGCCCTGAATATGTTGTTCAGCTTTGAGCATATGGACATCGACTTTGGTAAGGGGGGATCCTGGGATATCGATAGCTGGACCCCTGCCGAACTTTTCTCGATTTTTGCCCGCTGGCAGATGGCCCTTAACGGAAAGGGGTGGAACAGCCTTTTCCTGAACAACCATGATCAACCCCGACAGGTGAGCAGGTTCGGAGACGACGGTGTGTATCGAAACAGGTCTGCAAAGTTGCTTGCCCTTTTTTTGCACACCCTTCAGGGAACGCCCTATGTCTATCAAGGTGAAGAGATCGGGATGGCCAATGTTCCCTTTACCTCGATCGATGAGTGCCGTGATATCAGCAGCAGGAATTACTGGAAACGTGCCGTGCAAGAGGGGCAAAACAAGGAAGAGGTCTTTCGACGTATTTTGTATCGGGGACGAGACAATGCCCGAACCCCCATGCAGTGGAACGATTCTCCCCATGCCGGATTTAGTTCCGTCGAGCCTTGGATCGCCTGCAACCCCGATTATCATCGGATAAACGTATCAATGCAGAAAACCCAAGAGGATTCGATCCTCTGGTTTTACCGTCGCCTCATCGCCCTCCGTAAGGTTCATCCCGTTTTTGCCTATGGCTCTTTTGAAGAGATTGCCGGCAGCAGCGGAGGCCTTATTGCCTATCGGCGGGAAGATGGACCCTCGCAGGAAACCCTTCTTGTCGTTCTCAACTGGAGCGGCGACCAAGCGGTCCAATCCCCGGCAGTTAACCGGGCGATCAAGGAGACCGAAGGGGATAGGATACTTCTTACAAGCTGTGAGGATGATCCCAACCGCCTCACAGCCCTGGCTGCCGGTGAGCCCTTTCTTCCCTGGGAAGCTGTCGCCATTCTCTGTGATGGGTAGAGATTATCGTACGAGAAATTCCACCCTTCTGTTTTGTGCGCGCCCCTCTTGGCTATCGTTTGAGGCGATCGGCCTGGAGCCTCCGTATCCTTTTACCGATAGCCTGCGCTCCTTAACACCGAGGGATACCAAGGTCCGTTTGACCGATTCTGCCCTTTGAAGGGAAAGGGTATACTGGCTCGCCCGGTCGCCCACATCGGCCGTATGTCCGGCAATCTCAACCTCTATCCTTTTTTTCTTCAGAATCGAGGCGATACGCGAAAGTTCTTCACCGGACTCCGGGGTGAGCTCCGCCGAATCCGGCTTAAAAGAGAGGGTTGAGGTTACCAGGACCACCACCTCGTTGTGGAGGGAATCTAAGAGCATCCTGAAATAAGCGACCTCTTCGTCGCTCATCTCTTCGGGAGGGGAGGGAAGGGCCCCCTGGTTCACCCTGGTCTTTTGCTGAAATCCGAGGAGAACGGGGTTCTCCGGATGATCCGGGGACGCTACCTCGGTAAGGCCGGACATCCCGTAGATGGTGGTCCCCTCCTGGCCTGCGTCAAAGATAAGCTCTGTTCCGCGTATACCGCAGACGGCATTGGGCGTTTCGACTCTATGGTTACCGCTGCCGGTAATCTTCTGAAAGCGGGAAATGATTCTTCCCTTTTCAAGGGAGATGTCGGTCTCTTTCAGGCTGATATCGGCAATGGAGGCCTGGCTGTTTTCGGCAATCCTGATAAGCGTTCCGTCGTCGAAACGAAGATCGACCTCTCCGCCTTCACCTGTGCGAATAAAACTCTTTTCGCCGATTTTTTGCCCCGTTTCTATCTCTTTTCCGTCCCTATCCCCCTTATAGAAAAGCAGGCTCTCCGGAACGACCCAGGTTGCCACGGGATTTTTCAGGATACGAACCGGGCTTCTAAATGCCAGTTCGCTTCTTGCCGCCAATCTCACTGTGGCTGTGATGATGAAGATGACCAGGAGCAGAGCAATCAGAGCCGCCAGAAGGAAACTTTTTTTGATGTTTGAGATATCAATTTTCATCCGAACTCCTACATATGTTTCCAAAACCTGAAATTGAGATGTTCGATACGCTCCAGATCAGGCATGGGAAAGACAACTTCTTTTTCTCCACAGGCAAATACAAAACCCGTTCGAATATAGCGATATCCGATATAGTCGAGTGAACTATCGAGACAGAGCCCCTTTGTGCGTTTACCATCGGTTTCGAGAAGGGCGCGGTAGGCGTTTTTAAGACTTGAGGGATGGATGCTCTCTATGGGCGCCTGTCTGAAAGGATTTAACTCGAACTCCTCGAGAAAGGCTTCGATGTCGATATCAATCTGGGTAAAAAAGAGCTTCGGAGCCCCTTTGGGATTATCGGGCTCGGTGATATAGCGCCCGAACTGCCGGATATTGTAGTTCGATAGAACCAGCATCCGCAGGGGGGCAATCTCGGCGTAAATCCGTACCCGCTCTTCCTCCTCTTCCGTATTGACGCTACCTGGTGAGAGGGCGATACAGTCTCCTTCAGAGGTGACCAAGTGGAGGGTCTTAAGAAAATCGAGATCGATGTGTTCGAGCACGCGGTAGCTTGCAATAAATTTCGTTGCCTTGGGGCTCCCGTCCTCATGAGCCACGATTTCCGGCAGGAGCTCTTTTATGGGGAAAAAGGGGTGACGGAAGTCGGGATCCAACTCGGCAAAAATTACTTTTCCGTTGTAATATCGGGAGGACCCCGCGGTATAGTGTTCACTAAAGCGCTCCGGCGGATACTGGCTTCCCACCAGAGCGACATTCGGATGAAGAATAAGGTAAAGATGAACAGGATCTTGCATCGGTTTTGCCTCCGTGACTTTAGATTATAGCATTCACCTTTTGCTAGGCAAGCAAAAATAAGATATGGAATGCAGATAATCTGTTTTACGCAAACCGATGAGCAATGATCGTCACTACACGGTCTTTACCCAGACTGATTTCACCTCCGTGAAGGCCTCCACCGCCTCGCTTCCGTTGTCCCTTCCGTAGCCGCTTTGCTTGAATCCTCCGAAAGGGACTGTCGGCTGGAACATATCATAGGTATTGATCCAAACCACGCCGCTTTTCAGCTTCGCTGCAACCCGGTGAGCTCGTGCGACATCCTTCGTCCACAATCCCGAGGCAAGTCCGTAGTGCGTTGCGTTTGCTCGGCGGATCAACTCCTCTTCCGAATCAAAGGGGTAGATATTGACCATCGGTCCGAAAATTTCTTCGATCGATATCCTGGCGTCATCGGGGACATCGGTGAAGATCGTCGGTTCGATATAGTATCCACCCTCTGGTACCGTTGGTGGAACCATTCGCTTACCGCCGCAGGCCATCTTTGCTCCACAGTTTCGGCCCTCTTCTATATAGTTCATAATCGTTTCAAATTGAGCCTTACTTACAATCGGTCCCAGATTTGTTTCGGGGTCCAATGCGTTGCCAGGTTTGATTGTCTTGGTCATCTCGATCATCTTCGACAGGACCGTATCATATACGGGACGTTCCACGAAGAGGCGACATCCGGCAACGCAGCTCTGTCCGCTGTGACCAAAGGCGGCGGCAAAGGCCCCGGGAACGGCTTCGGTCAGATCCGCATCTGCAAAGATGATGTTCGGAGCCTTGCTTCCCAGCTCAAGGGCAAGCCGTTTGATGTTTCCTGCGGAGGCTGCTATTACCCCGCGTCCCACGGCGGTGGAACCTGTCATCTGGACCTTTGCCACATCGGGGTGGGCAGCAAGGGCCTTCCCGATAAGTGAACCGGGGCCTGTCACAACATTAAACACCCCCGGTGGTAATTCGGCTTCAAGGGCGAGTTCTCCCAGGCGCACCACTGCAAGGGATGCGTCGGAGGCCGGTTTTACCACCACACAGTTGCCGCATGCCATGGCCGGTCCCGCCTTTTGCATGGCATGGATGAGGGGATAATTCCAGGGAAGGATGATCCCGACGACCCCCAGGGGCTCCCGCCGTGTGTATACCATATGACCGGGAATGGAAACTGCAGGCACCGTCCCCTGGATTTTCGTGGGCAGTCCTGCCGCATGATAGAGATTTCCCGCCGATGCCCGTACATCAATGGCTTTTGTATGGTGAATGGGCTTTCCGTTGTCGATGCTTTCAAGGTAGGCAAGCTCTTCGGCATGTGTTTCGATCAGGGATGCGAATCGTCGTAAAAGGGCCTCCCTCTGCGCCGGCAGCATTCCCTCCCAACCATTGGCATATGCCTTAGCCGCGGCTGCAACGGCTCTGTCGACATCCCTTGCATCCCCCTGGGCCAGACGTGCGATCGTCTCTCCGGTAGAGGGATTGATCACCGGAGCATGTCCGCCTCCTGCGGCTGGAGTAGATGCTCCGTCGATAATCATACCTATTTCTTTTCTTGAGAGAAAACGCTCCACTTCGGCCGGAACAGAAAATGGTTTCATATATGACCCCCCTTTTTCTAAAAACGCTTTGGAACCGGTTCCATACGCATGATACTGCCGCTTTAAGGAAAAGGCAAGATGTAGTTGACAGCCGGTACTATGTAAAGTATTCTGAAGAAGGAAGGTTATCTATACATCTATACCTTATAAGGCCTGAGGGGATTATGGAGATTGATCGAAATAGCCATGTACCGGTGTACTGGCAGATAAAAGAGGATATTCACAACAAAATCATGCAGGGGAGTTTCCAGCCGAAGCAGCGTATTCCTTCCGAGCCTAAGCTGGCGGAGATGTATGGCGTAAGCAGATTGACCGCGAGAAACGCCGTAACGGAACTTGTCAACGATGGATATCTTCAACGTATTCATGGACAGGGAACCTTCGTAACCAAACCTAAGTTTGAAGAAAGTTCGGCGAGGTTTAGCGGCTTTTTCGATACCATGACCCGCAAGGGATATACGGTGATTTCCAAGGTTCTCTTTGCAAAAGAGGTTACACCTTCGGAAGAGGTGGCAGAGCCCCTACATCTTTCCGGCCACGATACGGTCTATCAGATTCGCAGGCTCCGTTCCGTCGGCAAGGATCCCATTGGTATTCAGGAGGTTTTTCTTCCCGCTGCCCGCTGCTCAGGGGTCTTGAATTTTGATCTGGAACATGACTCCATTTATCGATTTCTCGCTGAAGAGCTGATGCTGAATCTAAAGAGGGCAAGAGAGCAATTGGAAGCAATTGCGGCGAACCGGGAGTGTGCAAGCCTTCTCGGAATAAAAGAGGGCTCTCCTGTTCTTCATACCAAAAGGACTACCTTTCTCTCCGGCGATATTCCTATTGAATACAGTATCAGCTGGTATCGTGGCGACAGCTATGTTTTTGAGGTTGATATTGATTAATCCGTTTGGCGGAATGTAAGAACAAGGGGCTTGTGACCCCCATATGAAGGAGCAACAGCAATAATGGATAAGACGCGAAGAATGCGGCAGATCTTCCGCAAGGATGGAAAGAGTTTGATAGTGGCCATGGACCACGGCAGTAATGCCGGAGCCGTTAAAGGTCTCAAACAGCCTGCCAAGGTGATTGAAGCGGTCGTAGCCGGCGGGGCCGATGCGATTATTGCGAACATGGGTTTTGCAAAGCGCTTTGCCTCGGAGATGGCCGATGTCGGTTTTATCGCACGGATGGATGTTTCTCCCACGATGATCGGAAAGGGGCATGCAAGCCATCTTGTATATGAGGTCGAATATGCCCTCCGGCTCGGTGCCGATGCCGTTATTGTAAACGGCGGACCGGGAATCGGTGTGGAGGAAGAGACATTACCCAATATAGCAGCCGTTGTGGACGCCTGCGATGCCCTCGGTATGCCGGTCGTGGGGGAGATGAGCCCTGGAGGCTTTGATTCCGATCCGGAATTAAAGACCATCGACAACATTGTTCTTGGGGCCCGTATCGCTGCGGAACTGGGTGTCGACTTTGTCAAAACAGTGTATCGACCGGGATTTGAGAAGGTTATCGAGGGCTGTTTCTGTCCAGTTGTTGTTCTGGGCGGTGCAAAGACCAATGATACGAAGAGCTTTCTCGCTTCCATTGTCGACGCGGTGTCGCAAGGCGGAGCAGGCGTTGCCATCGGAAGAAATGTCTGGGGAAATGCGAAGCCTGCTGCAATGGCTAAGGCCCTTTCCGCAATCATCCATGAACATGCCAATACCGAAGCGGCCTGGGACATCTATCAGTCTCAACAGTGGTAAGGAGAACATTCGATGGGTAGCAACGATTTACAACTCCCCTCTTCGATGAAGCAAGCGGTGATGACCGAACCGGGGTCGATTGAGCTTCGGGATGTGGCCCTTCCTGTTATGGGGGAAGGTGATGTACTGGTGAAGATTGACGCGGTTGGGATCTGCACCTGGGAGCAGAAATTCTTTAAGGGAATTCCCGGTTCTTACCCCTTTATCGGCGGACATGAGATTTCCGGCCGGGTTCTTGCCGTCGGACCGGCGGTTGCTCAGCCCCTGTCTCCTGGCGATAAGGTTGTCGTGGCCAGCCTTACCCGGTGTGGTGAGTGCTATTACTGCAGGAGGGGCATGGACAATCTTTGTCTTCATACCGGTTCAGAGTCCACTCCGGGAGAAATGTGGGGCCCAGGCGGTTTCGCAGAATATTTTGTTGCAAGGGGATATGAGGTGTTCAAGGTTTCCGATCAAATGCCTGCGGCTGTCGGAACCCTTGCCGAACCCCTCGCCTGTGTATTGCGAAGTATCGACCGGGGAGGCATCGAGTTCGGTGATACCGTCGTGGTCATGGGCGGCGGGGTCATGGGACTCCTTCATCTGATGTTGGCAAAGGCGCGGGGAGCCCGTGTTATCATGAGTGAACCTGATGGGGAGCGGAGAAAAAAGGCGCTTGAGCTGGGGGCGATTAAGGCCGTCGATCCCCTGCATGAGGATCTGAAGGCTGCGGTGCTTGCGGAAACAGGTGGAATCGGTGCCCGAACGGTCTTTTTTACCGCCGGAGGGGCCAAGGCTGTGGAATCGGGGATCGGAATCCTGATGAAGAACGGTATTCTCGTCGTCTATGGCTCGACGCCGAAGGGAGACAGTTTTCCCCTCGATCCATCAACCCTCCATTACGATGAGATATTCCTTACCGGTGTGACAAAGCATACAAAGGATACCTTTCGGAGGGCCGCGGAGCTGATAAGTAGTGGTTCCCTTCCTCTGGAAAGCCTGATAAGTAAGCGTATGCCCTTCGATTCGGTAAAGGAGGCTTTCTCGCTTGCAGGACGCCTTGATACCTATCGGGTCATCATGGAAATGTAGCTTCGAAGGAGTGATGCACCATGGCCCTTATCGATCCTGTGCTTTTTCTGGGCTACGATCTAGGTTCGCACGGCGCCAAGGCGACCCTTCGTGACCTTTCGGGTCAGGTGCTTGCCTCTGTTTCTCGTTCTCATACAATCGACCGTCCTCACCCGGGATGGCAGGAACAAGATCCTGTGGCTCTCTGGTGGGAGGAGTTCGTCGATATCGTCCGGAGCATCAAGCTCCAAGTAGCGGCACGACCCATGGCAGAAAAGGGGCCCCTTAGGCTGGCGGGAATCGGGATTACCGGTTTCGTTCCCGGACTTTGCGCCTTGGACCGTTTTGGGCTCCCGGTTCGGATGGGGATCATGCATACCGACCTTCGCGCCGGGGCGGAACTACAGCAGATTCAGCAGCGCTTGAATGAGCCCGTCAGTCTCGGAACCCTGCTTCCGAAGCTTCTTTGGATAAAAGATCATGAACCGGATACGTATGCGAGGATTTCCAAGGTTCTCGTGCCTCATGCCTATCTTGTCTATCGCCTCACAGGGAAGATGGTCTGCGACTACGACACCGCTTCGATTTACGGCGGCATCTTCGATGCCTCTTCCCACAGCTGGGATGAGGATGCGTGTAGCCGTGTGGGTATCGATCCTCTTATCCTTCCGAAACCTGTCCCTGTTACGGCACGGGTAGGGGAACTTAGTCCCGAGGCTGCAGAACTCCTTTCGGTTACACAAGAGAGCTCCGTTATCGCCGGAAGTGGGGATAGCTTTGCATCATTAGTAGGTGAGGGAGCCGTCTCTCCCGGAGATCTTATGATCTACCTCGGCACCAGTGCCACCAGAATCCTGGTCCAGGCGCCTTTGCAAACTATTGCCGCAGGGCCTCACTATGGAGCGGGTCGTGCCAGCTTTTGCGGCAGGATTTTTTCCTGTGGTGAGTCCATGGAGCATTACCGTACGCTTCTGGGAAAAGAGGGGTGGCGGGAACTCGATGCCGCCGCCTCCGAGGTCCCGCCCGGATCTGACGGAGTCTTTGTGATACCGCATCTCAAGCAGCGGGGGACCGACGAAGAGGGCCTCCGTGACCGGGAAAGCATTGTAGGCCTTGAGACCTCCCATGGACCAGATATCTTGTTTCGGGCCTTTCTGGAGGGGGTCGCCTACCGCCTGAGGGAGGGGTATGAGCCGATCGAAGGGGAGGTCGGCCGGATATTGCTTGCCGGCGGCGGTGCCCGAAGTGCGATATTTGCATCCATCATCGCCTCGGTCTTGGGCCGGGAACTTGTGCTCACCCCCGACGGCGGTGCAAGCGGAGGCATGGCCTTGCTTGCGGCCTGGAGCCTCGGATTTTCACCCTCCCTTGATGCATTGGTCGGGTCGTGGTTTTCCAAACGCCGGATAATCGAGTCTGATCCGGAAGCGGTAACATATTACACTCGTGCGTATCCGCGCTATAAAAAGATCGTTTCGGTGATCGATGATTTGTACCGGATCATTGATCGGTAAAAAACTACGAGTTTCGCATAAAAACGGTTTCAAACCCTTGACAACAGGTGCTTTCTTAGTGTTCATTAAAGATAGAAAGTGCTCCGAAGCCTTCCGGAACGGACTCCTTTGGTTATACCTTAGCCGTTCCGTTTGCCACTGTTTTCGCTTGCCCACGGAAGTGAAAAGCATCGACAAGCGGAAGCAATCCTTACCAGGAAGGGGGAACACCCATGGATCTTTCCATTGACTTGTGCGGTATCAGATTAAAGAGTCCGCTTATTGTAGGATCGGGGCCCATTAGCTACGGCGCCGAGGGTATGATTCGTGCTTTCAATCACGGGGCCGGGGCCGTCGTGACTAAAACCATTCGTGATCAGGCGGCTGATAATCCTTTTCCTCATATTGCGTTATCTGATGCAAAAAGCCTTGTAAATGCTGAAAAATGGTCCGATTTTCCTGCCCGTCAGTGGATTGATCAAGAGATTCCTCGGGCAAAGGCCGCAGGGGTCGTGGTGATCGGCAGTATCGGGTATACCCCCGAAGCGGTGGACCACTGGATCTGTGATGTCGATCGGGCCGGCGCCGATATGATCGAGCTTGTCAGCTATCGTGAAGAGACCATTCGAGAGATGGTTGTGCGGGCGAAGCGCCTGACCGATAAACCTGTTTTTGTAAAAATCAGCCCAAACTGGCCCGATGCCGTTTCAGCTGCCATCGATACGCTCAGGCTTGGGGTCGACGGCATAACGGCCATGGATTCCTTGGGGCCTGTCTTGCGTATCGACATCAAAACCGGGCGCCCGATGCTTGGTGGAGCCCACGGGGAAGGCTGGCTGAGCGGGGCCGCCATAAAACCTATTGCACTGAGTTATGTCGCCGAGATTGCCGCGAAAACCGATAAGCCCATCATTGGGCTCGGCGGGGGGATGAACGCCGAAGATGCGG
>JGI2924J29684_1078183_pt1 | contig 34783 bp, 35 predicted proteins | sample BenlonsequencITS_FD_29684 | JGI IMG/M metagenome (IMG submission 29684)
CGACGACGAACCCGCCCGCGCCCAGGTAGACCAGATAATCCGGAAGGAACCGGTTTGTCATCTGGAACCCGAGACTGAACGCGAACATCGCCAGCGAGAGCACCAGGACGTCCCGCTGGAGCGAGAAGAACTGCCGAAACGGTCCGAAGAGATCGACGGATTCACGTTCCGTGCTCATCTAGCAGTCGCATTTGATAGCCGGGTAAATACATTTTGCTATACCTCACTCGTGATTCTTCGATCGTACTCGGGGCGGTGGGTGCTACAGGAAGAAGAACGCCCCGACGCCGACCGCGCGCCGGCAGCGATGAGGTACGCGGCGTGGACGCCGCGAACGAACAGCCAGTAGGTGACAAGCGCCAGCAACACGACGAACAGATCGAGGACCGCTCCGGCGACCGGAACCGGGACGGTCGGCTGCTCGACGAGGAACGACTCCTCGGCGAGGATGACCGTCGCGCCGAGAATCGCCCCGATCACGGCGGCGTTGACGGCGACCAGGGCAGTCTGGACGAGGGCGTTCTTCCGGACCTTCGCGAAGTAGGGAAAGAAGCCGATGATGAACGCAAACGAGGGGCCGAAGGCGCCGATCGTTGCCACGAGCGCGCCGATCACGGTGACGACGACGATTCCGCCCGAGACGTCAAGCAGGAGCTTGTAGCCGACGAAGGCCGTCGTCATCACGACCGGGCCGGAGAGAGCTGGCCGATCGCGATGCTCTCGTGGACATCGACGAACTCACGCCCGGTCATCCAGCCGAACTCGCTGACCACGGTCTCGATGAACGGATCAGTACGAGCCCGCCACCGTGAAGTACCTCGGGGACAAGCCCCGAGGCACTCTCGCTGTATCTCTGTAGAACACCGCCTCGACCGCGGGCACCTGCTGGTAGGCGAAGTAGAGCCACGACAAGAAGACGACGAGGACGAACGTCGGCAGCATGAAACAGAAGCCGGCGACGAGTGCCCCCTTGGTTCCGGCGTAGATCCACCCCATGAAGATCCCCAGCTGGGTCGAGGCCGGACCCGGGAGCATATTACAGATCGCGAGCCCCTCCATGAACACCGACTGGTCGGTCCACTCCGTGTCGTCCTCGCCGACGAGGTCGTCCTCCATCATTGCGATGTGGACCATCGGGCCGCCGAAGCCGACGATGCCGATAAAGAGAAAGTACCTGGCGATCTCAAGGAGTTTGGCGGGGGTGGCACGGCCGCGATACTCCGTTTTCGCCGCGTCGGACGTCGTGTCAGCCATCGCTCCCGACGGTCGATCGATCGCCGGCGGTCGGTCGCCTCACGTTCGTGAATAGCACAATCTTCATACCGATCGGGGCGTCATCTCGACGCATGGGATAACGTCACGATGGTTGGGTAAATATATTCCTATTTATAGGATGTGATGAATATAGTACCGATGCCGGAGGACCGTGGCCGAACGAACACGACGCAACCATGACGGACCGAAAGAACGCGATGTTGACGACCGAGGATCGTCGGTGGCTCACCGGAGAGAAGTCCTACGAAGGTGAGCACGCCAAACAGCAACGCTACCAGCGCCGGCGCGATATCCGCAAGCGGGTCCACAACACGATTCTCGATTTCACGATCCTCTTCGAGCACCTCGAGGACGCCGAACGGGAGAAGCTCTTCGAGTGTCTCGAGGACGATGAGTCGGACGATGAGTTCGAAGCGGGACTCCGTGACGGGCTCGCTTTCATCCTGTACAACGCGGGGATCACGGAGACGATGCTCGAAGAGTGCTCGCACGGAACCGAGTCGACTGCGGAACGGCTCCTGCGGGAGGCCGTGGACGCGGCCGGGAAGCGCGACGAGATCCTCATCGAGGACGTCGCGATTTCGATCGACGCGACCCGCGCGCCGATCGCGTCGATCGTGGCGGAGTTGAAGGCGGGAAACGAGGTGTCGCCCGCGGAGCTGTGTCTCCTGCTGGAAAGCGAGGCCGTCGACACCGACGCCGCACGAGACTGTCTCAGGGAGCTGGTCGTCGATGCGGAGTGACCGATTGGGATGGAGGGCAGCGCGGTACGACCGATCACGGAGAACCTATGAGTATCAGAACTGAAGCGGACATGTTCGAGCGGGAGCTACAGAAGCTGTACCACGCGGAGCTGGAGATCCTCGATCTGAACGGCGACCTCTCCGAGGCGGCCGCCAGCGAGGAGATCCAGGAGCTGTTCGCCGGCCACAGGGAGGATACGGTCGCACAGATCACACGAATCGAGGAGATCTTCGAACTGACCGACCTTCCCCTCGAGGAGCGAGGCAGTCCGATCATGGAGGGATTGCTCGCGGAGAAAGACGAGTTCGTCAGTGAGGTCGAAAGCGACGAGCTACGCGATCTCGACGCGATCGGGATCGGCACGATCAACGAACGGATCGAAATCACGCTGCTCGATCGACTGATCCTGCTGGCCGAGACGCTCGATCACCCCGAGTCGGTGGTGAGTCGGCTCGAGCAGAATCGATCCGAAGCCGAATCGGCGCTACAGAAGATGCAAGCGTACAGACGAGCGGACTGAGCCACCACACCGCCAGCACCGACAGTCGTGTGTCGCTCGGGCCGTCGCGTGTCTGTTGCAGTGGCAGGTGACGGTTTTCAGTTCCTCGAGCGGAGAACACGCGTATGAGCGTCGTTGCCGAGTTCACGATTCCCGCCGACGCCTTCGCACTGGACCACACCCTCGAGGCCGTGCCCGACGCGACCGTCGAAATCGAACGGCTCGCGACCCACAGCCGCGAGTGGGTGATGCCGTTCCTGTGGGTGACAAGCGACGACATCGAGGACGTCGGGAGCGTCCTCGAGAACGATCCCGATATCGAGACGGTCCGAACGCTCAACCTCGCCGACGGAACCGGGTACTTCAACGTCCACTGGAGCGAGGAAATCCAGCAGCTGATCGACGAAATCGTCGACCAGCGCGGGATCATGCAGGAGGCCGAAGCGAAGGACGGTCGCTGGTATCTCAAGTTGAAGTTCGTCGACCAGACCGTCCTCGAGGAGTTCCAGGCTCACTTCCAGAAACGAGACTACATGTTCGAGCTCCAGCGTCTACACCGAGGAATCGGGCCGAAAGAGCGGCGGTACGACCTCACTCCAAGCCAGCGGGAGGTGCTCACGGTCGCCCAGGAGATGGGTTACTTCGACGTCCCCCGCGAGACCCAGATCGAGGAGCTTGCGACGGAGCTGGGGGTTTCGACGAACTCCGTCTCCCAGCGGCTGCGTCGTGCGACGGACAACCTCGTCAGAAACACACTCACCGTCGCCCCGCCAAAGGGGATGACCGAATCGGATGGGGTGTGATCGAAACGGGTGACCGTGGCGTTCATCCGTCGCGTTACAGGCGAAAGCCCACGGTTTCGGGTCAACGAACGCCGAACGAACGAGGGTTAGAAACCGGAAAGCTGTTTGGAAAGTAGTTTATACAGGTATGTGGCAGTCCGTGCTATGTCAAACGCGTCCGTTCAGACCACGAACGCTCCGTCGGTACCGAATCAGGGGATGACGCCAGTTGTTGCTGTCGTTGTTGCAGTTGCCGACGCTGCTGGAACGGATCCACTCGAGTTGCCGCCCCTCCACGAGGCGATCAATCCGGAAGCGCTGAACGAACTGATCGACTGCGATCGAGAGTCCGGTCTGCAATCGATCTCCTTCGAGTATGCAGGATATGACGTCGTCGTCTCGGGTACTGGCGACGTTCACGTAACACTCTCCGAGTAACAGCGGACCGGGATGCTCGTCAGGGAGCGCTCGATGTCGGACTCCTACTCGAGCGATTTCGCACGGTTTTGGAACTCACCCCCGCACTCGGCGCACTCTCCCGGACTGGTTTCGGCCCGAACGATTTTCCCACATTGGAGACACTCGTACTCGGAGCTAATGTCGGACGTATCTCCCTCGACATCCTGATCGTGGGGCATGCCTCACCCTTGGTGGGGCAGACACAAATAATGATTGCAAACTTGAGTGAAATAGTCTCGGAGAGGTGTTGGAACGGAACCGCCGACGGGTGTCTCCCCCAAAGCCACGTTTCGCCGCTTCCGGTTTGGGATCGATAACCGTTCTACGACCAACGAACTGGAGCCATCGGGACGGGAAATCCGGATCTGCGCAACTTTCGATAGCAACTTCGTGCATGTACGGCGTCGCCGGGAACGCAATTTTTCACAGAGAAGACGGTTCCAGACAGCACTGTTCGATATCGTATTGCCGTCTTGTTGCGGCAAGAACCTCGAAAGCGATTACTATGAGGATAAATCACAAGGTAATCGAACAGTCCGTACGGATCACGCCTCCCTGTTATCGTTCAACAGGTACACCTCTTCAGGTGCGTATCTCCCACTAATCGAGAACCAGATTCGGGTAGCGCCCGTCGCGTCAGCCAGTACAGCAAGCGGTCGACAGACGAAGGACACGGTCGACCCCAATGGGGTCTCCGAATCGGGATCGGATGGGTTGCTCACCACTGTTCGGGAGTTTCTCAGTTCGTGAAATACACAGGTACTATGATTGTATTCTCAAACAGTCATTTTCCCGAGACATGACGGACAACAGTGACCGGACAACGACCCCTAGACGAGCGTTCCTCGCCGGAACGGCCGGGACGGCGGTTCTTGGGACAGCTGGCGCGGCAACGGGCGCGGACGACCACCGAAACGAGGCAGAGCGAACGAACGACAAACGACGGGCCGGCAGGCAGGACCGCGAGATAGCTTCGTGGAAGCCAACCGCCCACGATCTGACGATGGACGACTGCCACCGGCTTCGAGTCTGGGAGCGGACGACCGCTGCAGATCCCGACGAGGCGGTCATCTTCGTCCACGGAATGACCTACGGTGCGCTCCCGATGTTCGATCCACCGGTTGCCGAGGACTTCGGCTGGCTGCGGTACGCGGCCGACCAGGGACTGGCAGCGTTCGCGCCCGACATGCGCGGGTACGGCGATACGGAACTCCCAGCCGAGTTCCGGTCCCAGCCGGAGGCGAACGCGCCGCCGCTGTCGTTCGAACGCGAAGCCCTGGATCTCCTCGAGGTGACCCGGTGGCTTCGTGAGGACTGCGGTTTCGATCGCATCCACTACGTCGGCCTCTCGGGCGGCACGTGGCGTGGTCGCGCGGTATACGCGCTCGGCGAACCGGACTACGCGACGGTTACGCTTGCTGGGGGTTCGTTCGACACGCTCGAAGTCGGCACGGACCCGGACGGGCCGGCATACCTGCCCCACACCCGCGAGGAGTTCGTCGAGGCGTGGACCGGTGAAATTCCCACCGACGCCGACCTTGACCGGTGGATCGGCGGCGACGAGTACACCGCCGACGAGGTACTCGACGCGGTCTGGAAAGCGATCGTCGAGAGCAACCAGGCGATCGAGGACGAGCCGGAGACGATCATCAATCCGCTGGTGGTCCAGGACAGGGAGTACCACCCCGAACAGATTACCGACCCGACGTTCGTCGTACGTCCCTCGAGCGACGAAACCATTTCCCGAGCGGGTGCGCTGAATCTATACGATGCCGTCGGCGCCGAAGACGACCGGAAGCAGTACGCCGAGATCGCCGGTGGAACACACTTCATGTTCCTCGAGCGCAAGCGTGAGGAGTTCTTCGACGCGGTCAACCACTTCCAGGACCAGTACTAGGCAGTTGACTCCCCTCAGTCCGTGGTAGTGCTCGAACGGAGTACGTTTTGCAGGTCGCGGCTCGTTTCGATTGCTCCGCAAGTACAGCGGGAATTACGTTCGTCTGCTGCCGTTACGCTCCCGTTTCGGGGAGAGGCCAAACGACGAGGCTACGGGCCACCGCGCCCGTGGTACTTCACGGAGCTAGTAGTGGAGAACTGCTCCGGGTAAACTCGATTTCGCCAGGCTGCAGCCACCCGGAATTCTGTCCAGCGTCCAATGGACGTCTTGGAGCGCAGCGAAGCCAGCGATCCCCGTGAACATCGAGTTCGTTTGTGGCAGTTCGTGGGCGAGCTCACCTCCCATACTGTGTCGGGGAGAGTGAACAGCTGTGGCAAGAGTATCAGCCCTTCCAATCAACAAAGAAGAATGTAATTAGTAAATTCCTATTGTCTATCTACTCATATCAACGCCTAGTATTATGTTGGCTTGCCCGCATCGTTCAGAGAATGCCTAGTAAGAAACTCGCCAAGGAAGACGCGACGGAGGTTCTGTTCGTGAAGGAGGCGCTGGGTGATGATCCTACCTTCGGCGTGAACGTGGAACGACTGGTGAACCATCCGGAGATGGGATGGGTCGTGTTCGAATTCCTGAAACTGGGGGGTCCCTTTACTGATCCGCCGTACAAGTGGCGCGAGATATTAGCCATCGACGAGAGCCATCCGAACAACTACTGGCACCGAAACGGGCGGAAATTCGTCTCACTCTGGCAGTTGACCCAAGAGCTTGGCGGCGTGCTCTTTCTCGTGAATTACTCCGTCAAAGAGGCCGAAACAGAAGACGGTGTTCCGGACAACTGTCTCCCGCAGCCTTACGTTCGAATTCCTCCTGGAACCGATGCGGAGGAGAAGGTGTACTACTACATTGCAAAGGGCAAGGGCGCCCACGTACTGCAGGTCACCGACATCGACCTCGACGCCGCGTTCGATGACTCCGATGCTACTCCGATCGAAACCCGCCCGATCCCGGAATCCGAAGGCGGTATGAGCTGGGACGCGTTTAGCGACTGGTTCCGGCGAATCAACCGAGAAAGCAGTAGCGATCCCCGGACGCTTCGGTAGCCGCCTTTTCCACCCTCTACAGGACGTCCTCGACTACCGCCATTTCGTGTGATCCCAAGAGTTGGTCCGTCTCCCACTCCGAAACCATATCTACGGTCGAATCCACTACTGCCTCAATCTCGTCCCAACACTGCTCTGGGTTCCCGTTCCGCGTAGCGAACCGCTTGCTGTAAAACTCTCTGAAAACCTCGTGGACGCGTTCACTCTCCGTTCCGGCGCTGTTGGCAGCACCACACCAGTGCGTGATCGTTTCCGGCTGCGCATTCAGGTAAAGACCAGTGAGGATTGCATTGAGTCCCGACTGAAGGGTCGTCACTCGTTCCGAAAGGTCACGGGTAGAGTCGTGGTCCAGTTGTCTCGCCAACGTCAGCGCCCACGCGAGCTGGGCGACGGTGATTTCAGTTTCTGTGGACGCTTCCGGGATCGGAATCGGTTTCGAGTACTGACCGTCCATCACCCGTGCGCTCTCGGTGGTTTCCGAGAAGATCGCCTTCTGGAGGTAGTAGGATGCACACGGGTGGTTTAACGCAGCGTATACGAACGCGATCTCTTCCGGGGTACTCTCCTCAAGTGGGACGTTTACGAGCTTCTCCGTGCCTACAACGTCTCCACCTTCGTCGATCCAGGCCCGGAGCCGAGTTCCACGGAGCACCTTTAACATGACACGCGGAACGGCGTATTCGTCGACGGAGTCGCGGTAGTCACTGAGATCCTTGTGCCAAATGTCTTCCACGTAGAACTCCTGTACCCACGGGTTCTTGTTGATGTAGTGATCGTCCCCCTCATCGAGTCTCTTCTTTTTGCTGTCTGGAATGTACAACTGCCTCGTCGTGTCTTCGGTAGACATTACGTCACCAAGACGCCGGTCGTGGGAACGCAGGCTTTCCAGGACATCGCTCTGCTCGTCCGTTATGGGTCGGAAAATGATGGTTTTCGAATCCATCATGAATTCCTGCTCAACCCATCCAAGGTGGACCGGCTGGTTCGCAGTTGTACTCCGAAGATCCCTGCTCCGGTGTACAGTAGGAATACGTGACTGACCGTCACCCCCCATAGTATTGACTATCGCGATGGTTTCGAGGTTTACTCCGACGAACCCGAGTCCGACGTCGAAAACATGCTTGAACTCGGTCTCCTCCAGTAGTTTCTCGCGGATGTCGGACCACGAACTGTAGAAGGCGATACTTTTGTTGACGATGTAGGAGATGACACCGTGATCGTGAGCGAGGTCGAGTGCCCGTTCGTAGAACCACTCACAAGAGTCGTTCGTCCCCTGACACTCGTAATTAGCCTCGTTTTTCAGCAACGGCTCTTCTTCGGGGCTGAGTGAAGCTCCATAGGGAGGATTGCTGATGACGACGTCGAATCCTCCGTTCTCTATGAATACGAGCGGAAATTCGAGCGGCCAGTGACACGCGTTCAACTTGTCCCGTCGAAAGTCCTGTTCAGCGTACTCACGTTCGACGAGGACGCTCCACTCCTCAGGATCGGAGAAGTGCTGTCGGAACCGGTGGAAGATCGTCTCGACACCCCGTTTCTCGAGTGTCGGACTGTCTAACCGTGCCTTGTATTTGTACGTCGTAAATCCCCGCTCCCCCAGGTACTCATCGATCGCTTCGGGTATCCCGTCCGGAACGGTGATGCTGAGCGTCGTGGAGGACTGGGGAGCCGCATTCAGGCTATTCCACGCGGCTCCAACATCATCAACGTGGTCAGCGATCGTGAGGCGGTTATTGTTTGAGTCACTCTGAGCCCCTGCGTACCACTCGTCCAGGTCTTTCTTTAGCTCGTCGTGTCGGCGTTCGAGCGTTCGCTTCGTCTCTCTCTCGGGGTCAGCGGATTCCCTGTAGTTACGAACGTCTTGTCCGTACTTCCGTAATCGGTCCTCCATCGTCGTGGAGCCAAGAGTGTGCTGTTGACCGGCTACAGCAGCGGTTTCGGTAAATCCGAGGAGGCTGTTTCCGGTTCGGATGTTGAAGGTGATGTCCGGCAGGGGTGGAATCTCGTCACGTTCGTCGACGGCCGTCCCCTCGGTCGTGTCTACTGGAGTTGCGCTGATAAGCCACAGCCACAGACGCAGCTTACAGATTTCTGTCGCCCCTTCGAGGACGTCCACGCCGAAGATGTTCTGTGCGATGATCTGCCGCCGGAGAACGTACTCGTCCGTATCGGGTCGGCACATCGACCGCCACTCGAACAGTGTGTTCGCCACCGCAAGAGCGAACGAGCCACTTCCGACAGCAGGGTCACACACCCTCAACTCCGTTAGTTTTGAATCCAAATACTGCAGTACTTCTGGAGAGCTCCTGTACTTCTCATAGAGGATATCAAACCCGCCTTTCTGAGTCGACTCGATTTCCGCAGATCGGTCTTCTCCGGGTCGGTAGAGGTCGTCGGAACGAAGCTCAACAGGGGCTGTTCCTTCGGCGAGGTCCTGATCGACCTTCTCCAGTACACCCTCCCACAACGCACGACGAGCCTTGAAATCGGTTATGTCCTCACCGGTGTAGTACGCGCCGACCTCACTGTTACCCTCGGACAGGAGGTCGTTTCGCTCGGACGCGCCCAAATCGCTCAGACGGACATCGTCGCCGATCTTACTCACTGAAATGACGAACTTTTCGTAGATGTATCCGAGGACGGCCGGAGTGAGATTTCCGACTGTCTCAGCTGCGTCGTCGTCCGTGCCTTCGAGACCATCCAAGAGCCAATTGTACTCGTTGAGCTCACTAATGAGAGCGTCCCAGTCGAAGTCCTCGACGATCAACTCATCGTCCTCTGAGATGGTAGTGCCGTCCGTGGTAGCAAGCTCCTCGGGCTGGAAGAGTCCTCCGTTCAGATACGGGACATGGAGCCAGTACGATCCGGTAAATTTGATAGCATCGGTGTTGTGAGAGTTTAGTCGGTCAAAGAAGACAGTTCGAAGGAAGACCCAGAAGTCATCGTGTTCATCGACGAGCGTACTGAATACACGATCCGTTTTCCCCGGAACCATCTCCTTGGAATCGTTCACCGGGGTGATGACACCCCGTTCGACGAGAAAGTAGAGGAAAATCAGACGGTCAATAATCCGCTGTGCAGAGAGGAGTTCCTCCTGTTTGCTCAGCGTGTAGTCGCCGTTAGTCGTGAGCGAGCCCGCGAGGTCGGATCGGTGGTCCCACAGCTCTCGGTAGAAGCGGTCAACAACGTCCTTGTAGTCGAAAAGGACGTTGATGTCTTCGGGAACCTGCTCTAGCTTGTCCAGCTTGCTTCCCGCTGTGGTTCCCTTATGGAGGTCGGGGTTGTAGATAAACTGGAAGTTCCCTCGTGACGCTCGGAATACCTGAACCCGGTTCGTCTCCGGGTCGAAAAACCAAAAATACTGTAGCCGAGTTCTCCGCTTCAGCTCCTGTGTGATCTTCTTCGGGGTATCCTGTGGCACAGCCGCCATCGGGAACTCGAAGTACGCAATCCGCACGGATCCCTCGATGCTAAAGCGATACGTAACCTCGCAGTCGGTATCGTAGGTTACCGTGTCCGACGTCGGCGCTTCGAAATATCCAGCATCGACTAAAAAATCGTATCCGTAATCACCGGTATCGCCGCGTTCCGGTGTCGCGTCCAGTAGACTCGGGGAGTTCGTCACATTAATCATTGTTCTGGTATTTTATGACTGCCTTCAGTTCGCTTTCTCCGGACTCGGCCCTCCCTTTCTCGGACATGTGGATAACTGTTTGCCATTCTGGTGCGTTACGAATCTCCGTATCCGGATTAGCCATCCAGCCGTAGACTTCTTCCTGAATTGACGACAGGCTGTCCGCCAGAGCATTGCGTTGAGGTACTGTGTATGTGTCCGCTTCCAGTCGCTCACGAACGGCATCCAACGTCCCTCTCATCTCCGGGTCAGAAACCAGGTCCATTACCTCCTCTACCTGATCAACCAGCTGTGAAGCAGCACGCCCTAACTGCCCTGCTGTAACCCGCTCCCGGTTGTACTGTTCCTGGCGTTCCTCGCGAATCTTCTCAATCGTTTGTTTGTCACTTTCCGTCAGGCCTGCAGCATCGGATCCGGCCTTTACACTGCGGTGTAACGGTGTCCAGATCGACGGATCACCGCCCGTCTCACCAAGGACAGCGAAGTTCGACAGGGGAGTGTCTCGAACTGTCGCGTCGTGAGCTTCGGTTTCTTGATCTTGGTAATCCGAGGATTCCACAACGGTGTAGATCGGGCGTCGTATCGACGGTGAGACTGCAAGCACATCATCGGAACTGAGGTTGTAGGTATCGATCGCCCGCCGAAGGATCCGATCCGTTCGTGTCTCCTCTGGGGGCGCCTGTTCCGGAGCAATGTCACTCGGGTTCGAAGAGGCCATCGTCTCATTGTATTCATCGAGGCTTTCAAGGTACTCCTCCCGCTCTTCCTCGTGTAACTGTTCGATCTTTTTCTTATCCATTAGCCAGACAATGAAGTCAAGACCGACGATGTCAAGAATCGTGTCCAGTCGAGCGTCTAACTTTTCATACAGTTCGAGCTCTCGATCGATGGAATCTGTTGGGCGAAAGTTATGGACCTCGACTTGTTTCGGATTCGTGATGCGCAACGCCCGACCGGTCCGCTGGATTAGAGTGATCGGATTGTACGGCAAGTCGAAGTTCACGATGGCGTCCGCGCGAGGAAGGTTCACACCTTCTGCCAACATGTCCGTTGTGATTATTACGTCAAACTCGCCCCGGTTGAAAGACGATACGAACGCCTCTTTATCTTCAGAGAGTCCACCGTGGATACGTCTGACACCGGTGTGCTCGTCGGAAAGGCTCTGATAGAGGTATTCTACCGTATCACTGTATTGGGAGAAGATGACGACCGGTTTCTCCTCGCCCAGTTTGTCCGCAACGATCGACTGTAGCTTTGCAACCTTGTTGTCTCCGGGATAGGGGACGGTTTCGGTGGTACCGAACGAGGACTCGATTCGGTCCCCCATCTGCTCGATAAGGTCGATGTCAGACCGAAGGTTCGTGAGGACTGTCTCCTGAAGGTCCGAATCAAGGGAACGGTAGGTGGTGACAACGGTTTCCAGTCGTTCGAAATCAGTTGCAGTAGCTGCTTCCTGTGGGTCAATACTGGTGACGTGTGAGGAGACATCGCCTTCCTCAATCGCTGTGTCTCTCGTAATGGCCTCGTAGTACAGGATGAACCGCTTGTGGAGATTGTCGATGCTGTCGTGGAAGGCTTTGAGACTACTTTCCAGGCGCTTGTACAACCGCCACTTCTGCCTGAAGATCAGGTTGTCGAAATTCTGGTACCCCTGCCCATCCCACAGCTTCGAGGGTTCGTAATTGAGCTGATCGAGGAAGGGAACGATTTCTTCGAAGACCTCGCTTTGATACCGGGTGGGATAATCGTACTCCTCCTCTGTGATTTCGGGATCGTCATACTCGACGTCATCTCCCGCCAGCTCACGGAGGTCCTCTTGGAACTCCTCCTGAATAATACGCCATGTGATCTTGATAGATAACTCGTTCTCGATCGTTTTGATGTCTCGAATAAGACTACTGCTAAGGTCGTCATACTTGTTCAATTTCTTCAATCGCTGTCGGGTGTTCTCGTAGTGTGACTTCAACCCGGCCGTCTCGAACTGGTGGACTCTCCCCGCTCGGTAGAACAGGTCAATTAAAGAGAACAGGTCTTCAGGACTGATGTTGATCGGCGTCGCAGTTGTGAGGAGAACGTCAGAATCGCCGTTCTGCCGGATGATATCTTCCAGATTGTTACGTCGGTTACTGTCGTTCCGGTAGTTGTGTGCCTCATCAACTATTAGTAAACTAAATCGATCAGTATACTCCCGATAATCGAAGACTCGGTCGCCTGCAGTCGCCTCTTCGAGTGGCTGTTTCTGTAACATCCCCATCGACAGGAATTCTGTTTCGGAGGCGACGTTGAATTCGTCAAATACGTCTTCCCACTCTTCGGTCACATTAGAGGGGGCAACGACCAGAATTTCGTTATCGGGAAACCGTCGTTGGTAGGTCGCAGCGGTCTGTGCGGCGACATACGTTTTGCCTGTACCGACACTGTTTGAGAGGATGTATCCGCCAAAGCGCTGGAGCCGCTCCATCACGATGTTGTACGTTAGATTCTGATACTCCAGTAGCGGTGACCCACTGGTCGAGACGCTGCTGTCCAGTAAGTAGTCACGGTCGAGATACCGGATGAGTTTGGCAAAGAAGACGGATGGAGGCTGGTAGACGTAGTCACTCTGTTGGACGTTCTCAATGACCTCTAGTACGTCAAGATCTTCTTCACCCTGTTCCCAAAGCTTGTCGAACCACTCACGGAACAGCTCTCGATCCTGATTTCCCGCCTGCATCTGCACCGAGAGTTCGATATTACTCTGAAGCCCGCCTTTGCTGAAGTTAGCCGATCCAGCCCAGATGTCGTCCGGAACCTCGGAGCGAAGATAAAAGCTGTAGAACTTCGGGTGGAAGTTACGTTCCGTAATAACCCGGAAATCGACAACCCCCTTCTCGACGAACCGTCGAAGGATGTCGATAGCTTCGTCATCGTACTCGATAACCTGATCAGTGACCAAAGAGAGCAGGATAGATTTGGTTCGGTTCGAGGTTTCCGGACCCATGACTACCCGAATGGGTGCTTCCGTTCCCCACTCCGGATCTTCGATTCGACTGACGGAGCCGGTCTCAATTAGTTCCTCGAACCTGTCAGCGATCGCTTCGAATCCGGAAAAGAAAAGGAATCCAGTCCCGACGTCCAGTCGGAAGCTATTGTCCCGATCTTCCTCGATCGCCTTGGTAAGGTAGTGCTCAAATACGTCACGGACACTCCCTTCTTTATGTTCAGCTAACAGTCCGGCGTTGTTGTCGATAACCCGATTACCGATATCCGTCATCAGTTTTCGCGCTCTTTCAGTAGAGAGTCGACGACCGAGCCAAGAGACGTGTGGTCATCTTCCACTATGGGCTCCCCAGGACGTTCTTTCGTACGATTTCGATCCCTACTCGTAGACATGAATATGTGGAGGTGTAGCGGCATTAACGACCCAGCCGGAGGGCTTCATTTGGTATACTACCGTTATATTCTTGCTATACTTAAAAGTCAGTGAGAGGACGACGTTCATCGCCGGTTTCGACGAGCGGCTCAACCCGGACCAGAACGAGTGTATCGAACAACTCTTCATCGGCGCCGACGTCGAACCGCCGGAGGAAGCGGTCGGGGAGGATCCGGATGACGAGATTGAAGACGATGAAATTGACCTCGAAGAACCGGTCGACGATGCCGAGGACGACGACCCCGAGCACGATTCTGGCGTGAACGGTGAGGATGACGAAACACCCGACGAACCCGGACTGACGATGATACCGCCCAGTAAATCCTTCTAGAATCTCATTTTGGTCGGTATCGCTACCCCTGTTACGACATACGGATCCGGGGGTAATTACCAGCGATGTCGACAGCAGAAGAGCGGTCTCGAGAACTGGTGAGCACTGACGGACAACCCGTTGATCGTAGCGTCGGCCGTCCTCGGACGGAAGTGGCGTCCGACAATCGTCCACCAATTGCTGAACGCCGGACCGCAAGGTTTGGCAACCTCAAAGAGCGGATCGACGGCATCTCGGGAAAGGTGCTTTCCGAGTCGCTAACCGATCTCGAGGAACAGGGAATCGGTGAGCGACGCGTTCTCGAGACGAAGCCAGTTCGGGTTGAGTATCCGCTCACGAGTGCCGGCCGAGGGTGAGAGAGGGTTATCGAGGAACTCGACCAGTGGGTCGTGCGTACCGTCCTCAGAACCGTGAGCTATCCACCATCGATTCGGATTTCGGAACGGTACCGGCCACGAGGTTGCGTGAAGACAGCGGATTTCGGGACAAGGTTGTCCGGGTTCGCTCCTGGGGTCGTCCCTCAAACTGGCTCAACGAGACAGTGCCAGCGATCTCGTTTGTGTACAGAGCTCGGCAACTCGACTGCCGAGACGACAGACTGCTTCTGGGTCTTCGGACGACAATTCCGGAAGCGGCTGAACCTGACAGGAACACATCCGCTCCAGCTCGTCGGGGTTTGTTCGTTCGGCGACGGAGTGTCCCTGATACCTATTCAAGGCGATTCCGGCAATCGGGACGTCACGTGCACGAAGCGCTTGGACGGTCAAGGCCGTGTGATTCAACGTACCAAGTCCGGAGCGAGCAACGATCAGTGCCGGAGTTTCGAGTGTAGCAACGAGGTCGATAATCTCGCGTGGTGGGTCATTTGAAAGCGGAACACGAACTCCACCAGCTCCCTCGATAATTCCGATCCCAGTCGTTTTGAGTGCCTTGTGGACGTCATCGACGAGTGAATCGAACTCGAGTCTACTCTCGGCCCGTCGTGCTGCGACGGCCGGAGCAAGGGGTTCTTCGAAGGTTCGGAGTCTCGTGGCAGCCGATTCGTTACCACAGACCCGCCGGACGTATCCGGCATCGTCGTCCGCCGGGAAACCGGTCTGTACAGGCTTGATAGCTCGAGCGTCGTACCCTTCATCCCGAAGGTATGCGACGAGCCCTGCCGTGATGACCGTTTTGCCGACACCAGTATCCGTCCCGACGATGGCGATCGTCATGGGCAGCCCCCCTTCGTCATGGCCGTTTCGAAGGCGGTCAAACACTGCTCGATGTGGGTGTCGGTGTGTGTCGCTTTCGGCGTGAGCCGAATACGACTCGTCCCCTCCGGTACCGTGGGTGGCCGTATTGCTGGTGCGACGATACCAGCCTCGGTAATTCGATCGGCCAGTGCGACTGCCTCATCGCGGTTGCCGACGAGCACCGGAAGGATGTGAGTATCACCCAGAACCTCGTACCCGAGCGCTTCGAGCCCCGTTCGCAGTCGCTCGACGTTAGTCCACAGCGCGTCACGCCGATCGGGTGCAAGCGCCAGTGCACGTTCCGAAGCGGCTGCAGCCGGCGGCGCGAGACCAGTCGAAAACACGAACGACCGGGCAGCGTTGAGTAGGTATTCGATGAGGGTCTCATCGCCAGCCACGAACCCACCTTGGGCACCAAGCGCTTTCGAGAGCGTTCCGAGTTGCACCTGCACCCGGTTTTCAAGCCCACGTTCGTTGACGATGCCGCCGTCGTAGACGCCCGTAGCGTGGGCTTCGTCTACCATCACCCACGCGCCGTACTCTTCGGCTACGTCACAGAGGGCTTCGATCGGAGCGACGTCACCGTCCATCGAGAAGACGGAGTCAGTTACGACGAGCCACGATTCGTCTGTCACTCCGTCTGAGAAGCGCTCAGCCATCCGCTGTGCCAGCGCATCCGCATCACAATGGTCGTAGACCTCTACGGTCGCGTCCGAGAGGCGCGCGCCGTCGATAATACTCGCGTGGTTGAGCGCGTCGGAGAAGATCACATCCGGCGCCAACGCGGTGATCGTTCCAACGTTCGCTGCGTACCCCGACGAGAACGTGAGCGCTCGCTCTGCGTTCTTCTCTGTGGCGAGACGCCGCTCGAGCGATCGGTGTGTTGACGTATCGCCGACGACGAGCCGCGAGGCCCCCGCACCAGTCCCGACGTCGCGAGCGGCACGCACCGCGGTCTCGGCGACCCGCGGATCACCGGCCAGTCCGAGATAATCGTTCGAGGCGAAGATCAGCCGCTCCGCCCCGAAGTTCGCTGGCTCCCCCTTCGGATCGGCAGCGGTGCGAGCGCGAGCGTCGACGCTGTCGATGGGTACGAGATCGCGCCGGAGACCGGACCGTTCTCGCTCCCGGAGACGCGTTTCGAGATCGAAGCCGAGGGAGTGGTGACGCTGCATCTCAGAATCCGGGCATCAACTCCGCCGGCCCAAAGACGCCGTACTCGCCGTTTCGGTTCCGACGAACGCCTGCCTGTAGGTAGCCGAGTGCCGGTCCGTTGACGTTGGCCTCCATGCTTGTGTTATCGTCGAGCTGGAACGTGTTGGTCCCCCGCTCACCGTCGAAGGTCGTCCCAGTCACGCGAACCGTCGTCGTCGTCGGCTTCTCATCCGATCGCGCGTCGAGAATTCCGCCAACCGTCACGTCCTCGGCATCGCAGATCCCTGCTCGCTCGAGCAAAACGTCGTCAGCGTGTTCCATATCGGTGAACTCGAGACGGCCGTCGTGCTCGTCGATTACCTGTTCGATCTCCGCATCCGACATGCTTCGAGCGGTTTCGGTATCGTAGCCGTCGAGGTGGGCAATGTCCTCGCGGACGGTGCCACGGTTGTCCTCGTAGCCGGATTTGAGTCCGACACCCCACCAGATCTCGACCGACTCGATATCGACGAACGACTGGGCTGCGAGTGCGGCTGCACCGGTCAGAAGACCGGGTGTTGCGCCTGCGCCACAGACGAACGTAATACCAGCGTCGTTGAACGAATCGATGCGATCGTCGAGCATATCGATGACGCGAGAGCGCTTGAGAACGTCGACGAGGACGCCGTCGTACTCGGCCTCTGCAAACCGATCGGCGACGCGCGGGATGAAATCGTGCTCGAGGTTCGGTAAGGCGATGAGTACCGCGTCGATACCGTCGGATTCGGCGATGATATCGGCGATCGGTGTTTCGGTCGGCTCGGCCTGCGACGAGGCTGCGACGCCGCTCGTCTCGCCCGACTGTTTGACTGCCGTGACGCCCCCATCACTCGCGATATTGCCTTCAGTCGCTGCGAGCAGTTCGTTCACGTCGAGCCCCCCGTGGTCGACTGCAACGCCGTGTCGATCACACGCGGCCACAGGCGTCAGACCGTCTTTTGCCGTCGCATACTCGAGTGTCCGTCGACCGATCCCACCGGTGCCAAGAACCGCGAATTTGATTTCGTGCATCTCAATCGTCGGTTTTTGTCGTCGCATTGCTCGTTGCCGTTCCCGCTGCAGTCTTCGGATCCGAGGTTTTGTGCTGGGTCGCAACTGCAGCTGGATCGAAGTCGTTGACCGCCCGGTTCGGCTCCAATCCGGCGCGTTCGATGATCTCGAGATCATCATCGGGCGTCTGCCCGTCCGTCGTTAGATAATCACCAGTCAGGATGCCGTCAGCACCTGCCTCGAACGGCAGGTGTTGTTCGTCCTCCGCGAGGTTGACCTCGCGGCCACCGGTCAGCCGCACTCGCGATTCTGGGTGGAGAAACCGATAGACAGCGATCGTTTCGATGATTTCGGTTTTCGAGATGGCTGCCCGATCGCGTTCTCCCAGTGGCGTTCCTTCGATCGGATTGAGGATATTGACCGGGAGCGAGGAAATGCCGATCTCCTGGAGTTCGACGGCTGCATCGACTCGGTCGGTCGGAGACTCACCCATTCCAAGGATAACGCCAGCACAGAGGTCCATACCTGCGTTCTTGGCACGACGAAGCGTTTTCAGCCGGTCCTCGAACGTGTGCGTCCCAATGATTTCGGGAAAGTATCGCCTGGAGGTCTCGATGTTGTGGTTGTAGTGGTTGAGGCCCTCGGCCGCGAGTTCGTCGGCCTCTTCCTGGGTCAACAGCCCCAGGGAGGCGTCAATTTCGACGCTGGTCTCGTCGCGGACGAGTCGAACTGCCCGGATGACGTCGTCCCACTCATCGGGACGTTTCTTTTTCGAGACGCCTTTTTCGGCGACGACGATACCGAACCGTTGCGCACCATCGGCTTCGGCTCGTTTCGCGGCTTCCAGTATCGCCTCCGGCTCGAGGAAGCCGTAGGAGTCGATACCGGTATCGAAGTGGGCCGACTGCGCGCAGAACCCACAATCCTCGGCGCAGTTTCCCGCCTTCGCGTTCACGATACTACAGGCGTCGACTGTCCCATCAGAGAAGTTACGACGAACGAGATCGGCGCCGGCAGCGAGGGTCTCGACGGGCTGGGCGAGTAACGCGAGTCCGTCGGTCCGATCGAGGCGCTCGCCGTCGAGCACTCGTCGTACTGCGTCGTCGATCGTTCGATTGCCAGTTTCGTAAACCACGCTAGCTACAGTGGTTGACGAGAAAATAAAGATACCGGACAAGTATCTCTCCAAATCAGTATTGCTGCGCCGAATGACAATCCGATGATGGGGTCACGGAAAACCGAAATCCCTCCAGAAGACCAGTGGCTCGTCAGTTTCGCTCACGAATCGGGTGTTCGCAGCGCGACGATCGCTGCGATTCGAGACCGCTGGGAGACCCGCATTTACCCGATGAAAGCCGGGAAGAACTCGAGCGTCAGATCCGGCTGTTCGTCCGTGATCTGATTCGCAAAGAACGGACTAATGAATTCCCCACCTCCGACTGAAAGTCGCCCGCTCGATCGGGGCGAGTACTCGGAGAACTCCAGTTGAACGACGCGTCCGCCTGTGTTAACGGAAGCGAGTTGTCTGTTGTAGTGCGGCAGATCAAGCCAACGAGATCTCACTTAGACAACAATCTTAGACACCTATCTTAGCTAAGAATCTCATCTAGGAGTCAGATGGGGAGTACTGTCTAGTTGAGTCAGTTTGAGAAGTGACTTGCGTGAATTGGCTAGGGTACATCGGCAGGTTGACAGCGGACGCGATCCGCCGACGTCCAGGAGAGCGGAGCTGTCGTACGGCCCACCAGAACGCAAAGCGTTCTGACCACGTGGTAGGGGTTTCGCACCGCCGCCTCGAACTATAAGTATTTGGAAAGAGATAACACTTGTCTAGGATGAGTACAGACCAATCACCTTCTAAGGACGAACAGCCGACCCACGATCACGACCACGAGGACGCCGACGGCCCCGGGTACCCGACGCCTGCAGCGATGCGGACCGAATCCGAACGGGAGAAAACGGCCTACGTGATGGCTCTTCGCGTCGGCATGGAAACCGACGGAAAGGATTTCGTCGGCGTCGTAGATCTCGATCCCGAGTCGGAGACGTACAGCGAGTTGATCGATACAGTGGAGATGCCGAACAAGGGCGACGAACTCCATCACTTCGGCTGGAATGCCTGTTCGTCGTCGTGTCACGCGGAGGGGCTCGCCCGGCAGTATCTCGTGGTACCAGGGCAGCGATCCTCCCGCATTCACATCATTGATGCCGAAGATCCCCGGGACCCGGAGATCGTGACAGTCATCGAACCAGAGGAGGTCTTCGAGTACGATCTCTCGGCGCCCCATACCGTCCACTGCGTCCCGGACGGAAAGATCGTCATCAGCATGCTCGGCAACGCCGACGGTGAACTCCCCGGCGGATTCCTCCAGCTCGATCAGGAGGACTTCACGATCGACGGCCGGTGGGAGAACGATACCGGCGAGTGGGAGGGGATGCATTACGACTACTGGTATCAGCCCCGACACGACGTGTTAGTTTCCACCGAGTGGGCTGCCCCGAACACCTACTATCCGGGCTTCGACCTCGAGGACGTCGAGGCGGGCAACTACGGCGACAGCATCCACATCTGGGACTGGTCGGAGAAACGTCACGAACAGACCCTCGAGTTCGGTGAGGAGGGACGGATTCCCCTCGAGGTCCGAATGAGCCACAATCCCGAGGAGACACAGGGATACGTGGGAGCGGGCCTGTCCTCGAACATCATCCACTTCTACGAGACCGACGACGGCACGTGGGACTGGGACGTCGTCATCGAGGAGAAAGCCCGTGAACACGACGACTGGGATATGCCGGTGCCGTCGCTAGTCACCGATACCCTGCTGTCACTTGATGACCAGTATCTGTTCTACTCGAACTGGCTCCACGGCAACCTTCGGATGTACGACGTAAGCGACATGGGCAACCCCCGACTCGTCGATACGATCTGGGCTGGCGGGCTGTTCGGCGACCGCCAGGAGGTTCAGGGGACCAACATCCGAGGGTCACCACAGATGCTCCAGCTTTCACGCGACGGCCGCCGTCTCTACTGGACGACGTCGCTGTTCTCGTCGTGGGACAACCAATTTTTCCCGGAGATCGCCGAGGAAGGGTCAGTAATGCTCAAGGCTGACGTCTACCCCGATGAAGGGCGGATGGAACTCGACGAGGAGTTCCTCGTCGACTTCGGCGACGCGCCGGGCAGTCCGGCCCGTGCCCACGAGATTCGCTGGCCCGGCGGTGACTGCACGAGCGATGTCTGGCGATGACCGCTTGTGACGACCCCGGCCACGTCGTCGAACTCCGCGACGCTGACGGGGCGGTGGACAGCCTCCAGATCCCGCCGGGAGAGTCGATTGTCGACGCTGCCGAATCGGCCGGGATCGATCTCCCCTACGGCTGTCTCTACGGCGCCTGTGGGACCTGCACCGCCCGGCTTCTCGAAGGGAGGTGTCGTCACCTGGAGCCGCCTCGCGCGCTGAAAGACGACGTCCTCGAGGACGGGTACGTCCTCGCCTGCGTTGCCACCCCCGAGACCGACTGTACGCTCCGGGTGGGCCACGACATCCAGGCGGAGGCGATAGGGACGCCCTGGCGGTGACAGCGCTGTACTGGATGTCCCGGTATGTCATTGACCTGTTCGCTGATGCGACCGAATCGATTGGAGTGTGGAACCGTGGCGGTGTCGAACGATCGCTTGGAAACCCCTCGAACGAGAGGCGTTGCTACCCGGAAACTCGTGTTCGGTTCCGTCACGAGGCGACGAGAGAACGCTAGTAGCGTTTCACGCCCTCGATCGAATACACCGAACCGCTCCAAGATCGAACGGTAGTCCGCGCTTACTGAAGAACTGGGACGTCGAGAAAGAACCGATACAGTGTCCCAACTCGTCAATGACTTCCAGAACGGCAACGGGCCGGATCGGATCGGGACAGGTGGGTCGCTATGATCGATCCATTCCACCTGCTTCTTGTCGGGTGGCTCGTGCTCGTAGCGGCGGTGTTGATCCCGTGCCTCCGGGGTAGTCCGCTGCTGAATAGAGACGACGACTGACCGGTCGGTTTCGAGTTCGGCGACGGCCTCGAGGACGATCGGATCGATCCGATGAGTCCTCGGGTGCTGGCGGCTACGACCGAGATAATTCGAAACCGGCGTCAACTGCCCCGCGCACGGTGGCGCGGGGCTTGTCAGTGGACTCACCGCGTCGTACCGAGGGATTCTCGGCGCTCGTGGGTCGGCGGGCCCGGTTGACCGCGGCCCGTGACCAGCGACAACTGTGGGCCGCCGACCACTATCAGACTAGTGGGAGGCTGGAAGACGAGTCCACGCATCGACACTGAGATAGATCGCTGTCCGTTCGCTCCCGACCGACCCGTTCGACGGATCGGGAGCCGGCCATACTATCATAGTCGCTGGGCCGCCTCGACGGGCCTGATGTCGCTTGCGTCGGAGTCGCAACTCGGCGAGACACTGCACGCGTTCCGGGAGTACCGCGTCACGTACCTGCCCGTTGTCGAAGATGGGGTGGCGGTCGGCATTCTGAGCCTCTACTCGTTTGTGAGGACGGTAACGTCGAACGTGACGGTGATGTTGAGCGGAAGTACGGTGCGAAGAGCCCGTTCACCGATGAGTGGACGCATATCTACGAGCCCGTGATCCCTGAGGCGATGTTCCGCGAGCACGGCCGCGATTCGGTTCCTGTTCTCGAGGCGTGTCGGATCGCTATCGTGCCGAACGACGACCGTGACCTCGGGGGTGAGACTGAGCAGTTCGTGTTCGACGTCGATTCCGAAGAGGCGATCCCGGTCGAAGTTCAGTTAGCCGTGACAGTCGGCAGTGTTGAGACTGTCGTACCTGACCTAACGCAGGGATTGCTGGCGACGAAGGCGACGGTTCGCCGGACGCGGAATCGCTTCGGGAATCCGAGGAACCCGCACCTGCACCCGAGGCGCCAGAGCCACGGCCGGAGCCTGGGCAAGAGCCAGAAGAGGACGACAGTGATAGTGACGACGAGGACGGCGGTCTGGCCCGTCGTCTGACTACCAGTAACTGGTATTTGCGTCACCGAGCTGGACGATTCACGCCCTCCATGGACGGCAAGGGTATCAGGTAGTTTCTCTTAGTAACCGAGGTGGTGTTTTTGATCGGACGAGAACGTAGTCGGTCAGATGAGCTATCGCTCCCGGATGGAGAGCTCTGACCGTAGAGTAGGGGTACGTTGGCAGGACGACAGTGTATGGCGCAGTTGATGATGTGGCGTGGCGCCCTGCCGTACTTCTCAGTAACGGTGTAGCAGGGATGTATGTGTCTCCAAATCAGTTTGGGTGTGGTCGCACGTCTATACCGAGAATGAAGAACGGTGAAACTCACGCTTCGAGCCTTGAAATACCGTATCACGGCCAGTACGCAGACCGAGATACTTTTAACTCGAGACTGAGTAAGTAGTTTTGATGATGTGGCAAGATTTCGTCTTTACGATTGGGAGTGGGCTCTCGATCGCGTTTCTCGCGCCGACGCTCCGCAATGCAACGGCGAACGTCCCACTGGGAACCAGTCTTCCCTCAATGGTAATCGGGTTCGTGTACGCGTTCACGTTCTTCACGCTCGGGATGACATTCTCCGCTGTTGGCGCACTCGCCACGGGAATGATGTGGACACTGATCAGCATGTTCCGTTCGCCAGCGAATTCGGCACTGCGACTCTTCCCGGTGGATAGCCCTGACCTGTTCGTTCACGACGTGAAGCAGTGGATCGATCGCCGACGCTCTGACAGTCCGCTGGCCGGACAGTACAGCTCTTACTGACTGTGACGATCGTGTGTGGTCCTTCGTAACCGGGCCTCCGTCCGCGAGTAGCTGGTGATCGTCGCCGCTCAAGTCGTTCCAGGAGTTCAGACCAGTATACGTCCGTGTTCCCTGTACACCGCTTGGCAGTTATGCCGTCGAAATTGGCAGCGAAGTAGAACGGAAGTACGGCGCGAAGGCCCCGCTTATGAACGATGTGGGCTTGATGATAATATACTTACTTCAGTAGCCGAACGAAACGTACCTTCCTTCAATGGTATTAGTTATCGCGATGTTTGTTTGCATTCCTCCCTCAATCTTTATATTTCGGATCGTTGCCCCCTTCTATGGGTATGATGTCCACGAGCAAACAAAAAGCGACGATAGCAGCAGAGAAGTCGATCACTTGTAAGAAGCTAACAGTACCGAGAGGCCAGCTATGACAGCCCAACTCCTCGAACAACCGACTTCCCTAGAGCCTCCCTCTCGTCAGCCGCTTGCAGGACGAACGTGTCTCGTAACCGGTTCCTCCCAGGGGATCGGCCGCGGGATCGCCCGCGAACTAGGGCGTTACGGTGCAACCGTCGTTGTCAACTACCGATCATCGGAAGAAGCCGCCTACGAAGTTGCTGATTCAATTACCGAAGCAGATACCGACGGGACGGCCCACCCGGTCCAAGCGGACGTCACCGATCGCGCCGAAATCGAGACGATGCGTGAGGCGGTCCACGATACGTTCGGTCCGATCGACGTACTCGTCAACAACGCTGGAATTACCTGCGATCGGACGTTCCAAAATATGACGGCTGAGGACTGGCATCGCGTGCTCGATGTCTCGTTGCACGGGACGTTCAACTGTACGCAGGCGTTCTACGATGATCTCAAAACCGTTGATCAGGGACGCATAATCTCTATTTCGAGCGTAATTGGGAAACAGGGGAATGTCGGTCAAGCAAACTATGCAGCAGCCAAAAGCGGTCTGTTCGGACTCACCCGCTCACTCGCACTTGAGCTAGCCGGAACAGGTGCGACAGCCAACTGTATCGCACCCGGCTTCACTCGAACAGAGATGGTCGAGGCCATTCCTGACGAGATCCAGGACGATCTTCGAGCAGATATTCCACTCGAACGGTTCGCTACCGTAAGCGAGGTCGCCGGTCTCGTGCGCTATCTTGCCAGTGAGCAGTCGGGTTATATGACCGGAGAAGTGATCGATATTAATGGAGGAATCGACCTGTAACGATCTGTTTGTGCTTTGAGAGAGCAGATAGTATCCCCTTCGCCTCAGCGCACGGTCGTTGGCAGTAGCTCCAAATGTCAAAACCCGTGTGTCGGTTGTTTTCAACCCATCTCGACTGAATCGACTGCTCAGTACAGGTTTTGCACTTCCTCCGTCCACGACTGATGGGGCATCCATCATCGTGGATGCAAAGTGAAACAGGAACCCCCCTCAGGGAGCGAACCGCGAACGCGATGAGCAAGTAGGGTGGGGTCGTTCACCATGCTCTCCGATACACTCAACGAAGAGCGGGACGGAAGAAGAGAGAGCACGAATATACATAGGCGCTCCCGTACTACGCTTTGCTATGGAAATTACCCTTGTTGGAACTGGAAGTCCCGTCCCAATTCCGGAACGCGGCGGGACGAGTCTCGCGGTCGACATCGCAGACGACACAGTGTTGATCGACTGTGGCCCCAAGACGGTCTACGGGCTGATGGATTCTGGTATCGACATGGGGGAGATCGAGACGGTGTTTTTCACTCATCACCATATGGATCACAACGCGTCTTTCTTCCATTTCGCCTTCACGAGTTGGACCGAGGCAGGTCGAGACGCGCTCACAGTATATGGCCCGGACGGTACTGACCGGCTCGTTGATGCGTTGTACGATATTTACGCGGAAGACATCGAGTACCGCAAGGATATCTATCCGACGGACGGCATCTCCGGTATCGAAACCGAGTGCGTGACGGACGGGTTCAGTCGTCAGATGGACGGTTGGGAGATCGACACACTGCCGGTCGAACATTCGATCGAGACGTATGCCTATCGGTTCACGGAGCACGAGACAGGGTCGTCGTTTGTCTTCTCCGGCGACACACGGAAGCTCCCGTCACTTGCCGATTTCGCTGCCGACGCGGACGTCCTCGTTCAGGAGTGCAACACTGCGCCAGTCGACGAAGACCGTGTCCCGGACGAGGACGACGAGTTCGTGTGGCCACAGCATGCGGCAGGGGAAGAGGATCTCAACGAAACCACGTTGACGACCAACCACTGCGACGCGACAGACGCTGGTGAGATCGCACAGGACGCCGGTGTTCAGACGCTCGTTCTCACACACATCATGCCGTACCGCGATCTCGACGCGATGCAACACGATGCTGAATCGGTCTTCGACGGTGAAGTGATAGTAGCTGAAGATGGCCTCACGCTCACGCCGTAGGTAGCCGATTCGCTATCGATTCTTTGGAGCGGAGAGGCCAAGCGAGATCCCGAGGAGTGTGGCGTCGAGATGGATTCCGGATTTCCGGCATCCACTGTCGCACAGTACCCCATCGGGTGTCAGAGAACGCTGTACACACCTTCGTCTCACCCCGAGAAACAGTGCCCGAGTAGTAGCCAGTAGTCGGAAACGGTGATGGTGGCTTTATTGTTTCTATCATCGCCTGCGAACCGATTTCTGGGACCTTGCAAGCGAGCGCTCTGCTTTTTCATGTATAGCTTACGGACTGGTGAACGAACGATCGTTCATGAGTATAGAAGCCAATAACGCGTACGACTCGGAAAGTGGACTGGCAGGAGCTGTGGATCGAATTCTCGATAAGGGATTAGTGATCAATGCAGACATCACAATCGACGTCGCCGGAACGGAACTGCTCGGCATCAAAGTCCGTGCGGCACTGGCTTCGTTCGAAACGGCGGCAGAGTACGGCCTCGAGTTCCCGGCCGGAACGGAAGAAACGAAGGCGTATGCCGAAGCTCGAGCCCGGAACGAAACGTGCCCGCAGTGTGTGAAACGCGTCGAGAAGGAGGTCTTGCTGAACGATGAGTGCCCATGGTGTGGCTGGCAGAGCGCTCGTTCGAAGCGGCAAGAAACGGAGACGGATCGGGTCGCAGACCCCCTCGAGAACAAACGCTCTTCGAACAACGTTGACGGCAATGAACGATGAATCATGCCGAAGGCCCGTCCACTCATTATATCATCATGAAAGCTAGTGAACTCGCGGCCGTAAGCCGAGTCGTCTCTCGAACGGCACTCGAACAGTATCACACTCACCCCCAATGACACACGAAATAACCCGTCCGGAGCGGAAAGCGGGTCCACTCACTCGAGATGATCGAGAGCGCGTCAGCAGCCGGGCGGACGAATCGTCGGACTCCACACGCCGCACGCTTACGCAGGTCACCGAGGCGGTCGATACACTGCAAACCGTACTGGGAGTTCACCGCAAAGTGACCGTCTACGAGTTCGTTGCGGCGCTCGATGACCGCAGCCTCGCCGTCCTCGATTACTGCTGGTACGACGAACACGCGTCGATCCCGGAACTCACAGCGCTCGTCGATGCGGAGACGAATATGGCAACACTAACCGTGAGACGAGAGCGACTCAACAGGAGTACACGGGAAATCCGCAATCAGCCGACTCTCGAGTTCGAGACGCGAGACGTCGATTCCAGAACCGGGTGGGGGATCACGTTCGAGCGGTGGTTTACCGGCGATCCGCCCCGACAGACAGATGTCGCGTCCCTGCACGAAACGGAAGTGACTATCGCGTGACGATCGAAGTCGACGAAGAGGAGCTCGAGCAAGGACTGCTCGGGCTCATTATGGCACTCGTCGAGATTATCAAGGAGGTAATCGATCAGCAGGCGCTCGAACTGGTTGAATCGGGAGTTCTCGACGACGAGTCTGCCGAACAGCTCGGCCAATCGTTGAGGGACTTAGAGGAGACCATCCAGCAGATAGAGGAAGAGCAAAACGTCGAAGAGACGGCATCGGAGACGAAAGAACAGCTCGATCGAACGGTTGATGACGTCCTCAATACGGCGCTCAACCCGGCCGAATGGGCACGCGAAATCGAGGCACAGGAACAGCGTGGGTTCACCGACGGAATAGACGACGAACCCGTCGCGGATAGTGAGCACGAGACGCCAGCAACGAACGCTGGAGGGACAGAAGAATGACTGAGAGCAAGAGCAAGTACACCTACTGTATCGTCGACGCGGCCGGCACCGATACCCGCTCGCTCGGGACGGGAATCGACGACGAACCGGTGTCTGTCGTGGTCCAGGACGACATCGGTGCTGTCGTCCATTCCTGCTCGCCGCAAGCGTACGATACCGACGATCGATCGAAAGCGGAAACGTGGGTCAAACAACACAACGAGACGATCGAACGGGCAGGGGACGCGTTTGGAACACCACTCCCGATGACGTTCGACACAATCTTCGCGGATGAGGACGCTCTTCGAACGTTCCTCGACGACCACAAAGAGCAGATCGGGAGCTGTCTGGGCGACCTGGCCGGAACAAGCGAATACGGCGTTCGGATCTACTGCGAGGAGGACGTACTGATCGGGGAAACCGAGCCGGCCGACGAGACGGGTTCCAGCGACTCGAGCGGGATGGCGTACTTCGAACGAAAGAAACGAGAAAAGCAACGCCGGCAGGAACTCGCAGAACGTACGAAGGAGCGGTTTCAGTCCTACTTCCCTCGTATCGAGGCCGTCGTCGACGAAATCATGGAGGAAGACCTCGACCGTGAGAGCGACGAGCGGGGTCGAAACGTCCTTACGGCGTCATGTCTCGTTGCCGACGGCGAGGTCGCCGGGCTGAAACAAGCATTGAGCGAAATCGACGCCGAACCGGGTATCGAGGTTGTCTTCACCGGTCCGTGGCATCCGTACTCGTTCGTCGGGTCATTCGGAACAACCGCCTCCCCCACCGACACAGATGGAACCTGAAACCGAATCAGCTGACGAAGGTCTGGCCGGACTATTGAATCGCGCGTTGAACAAGGGAGCAATCCTGAACGCGGACCTACTGATCACCGTCAACGATATCCCTCTCGTCGCGGTGCGCTTGCAGGCCGCGATAGCGAATATCGAGACGATGATCGAGTACGGAATCATGACCCAGTGGGAGCCCGCGATGACCGATATCGACGACGACTATCTCGCCGAGAAATTGGAGACCAGCGACGAACCGGGCCTGGGGACTGATCGCGAACGGAAACCAGAGTCAGCTGCCGATGACGGGAGGCGAGGTAGCGAGAGGGCAACCGAACCGAAAACAGGCCAACCGCCGAACCGATCGTGAATTCGCATCGATCACTGCAACCGTTTCTTTAGGGAGCCCGTCGAACGGACAGTACACATCGTACCATGTCGAATTCCGATCAATTTGTTGCAGAGCAGACCGACACCGTCGACGTTATTATGCAGTCGACCTACTGTGTGCTACAGGAACACGGCTACGCTAACCTCTCGATCGCAAAGATTGCAGACGAAGCAGAATTGAGTAAATCTGCGCTCTACAACCACTACGATGGAAAAAACGAGCTCTTGCTCGATTTTTTGAGTCGGTTTCTCGACTGGTTTCTCGAATCGCTTTCCGATGGTGAGACGCAAGACCCACAGGAAGACCTCATGAGGCTTATCGATCTCTTCTCGATTGATCCAGGTGCTGAATCCAACTCGATCGGTGGTGTTCTCGACGAAACGGCTATCGATGCCTTCATCGAACTCAGGGCACAGGCCATCCACGACGAGGCATTTCGGCGCGAATTGCTTCGGGAGGACGAAGCGATTCACGATCGCATCGTACAGATCATTCGACGTGGAATTGCGGACGGTGTCTTTCGAGATGTCGATCCAGATTCGGTTGCCGAATTCATTCTGACCGTCCTCGAAGGTGCGCTGTTTCGCTACTCGCTGATGAACGACGCTACTGCTCGGGACGTCTATGACCAACTCGATGAGTATATCGACGCTCAATTAAAGAAGCGTTCTCTCGAATAACGGAGCAAGAAACGTCTTCGAGTGTAATCCGAGTTTTGATACTATTTGGGATCTGGGATATCGTTCCGGTAACGACTTCGCCCGTAGGAACGATCGCTCGACTAATCTCGCCGGGACACCTCAATACATAGGATTGCCCACGTACCTTTTTCTCGTCGGGTTCGCTCACGTTGCTCGCTCACCACTCCTCCAAAAATCTACGCTAAAAAAACCGCTCGCTCCCGATGGTTGCTCGCGGGTGCCGTGCTTGAACCGCACCGCAGCGTTACCTGTTCCGCCTGTTAACACCCTGTACCGATCATGAGGTTGCCTCCTTAACCAACAGCGGGCAATAGAGGGGATTCTGTTGGTTAACTATGCGCGGTAGTAGATCAGGGGTCAAACGGAACTCGGTTGCTACGGAGTCGTGTGAGAAAGCGGCTGCCGCTCAGGTGGTGGCCTATCAAAATAATTTGGTTGTTCTTCGATAGATGCTATCGCTGTGAGTGGAGCTACTACGTGCAACCACGGACCAACCCATCGCCTGCTCGAGTAAATAGTGCAGTAGAGGTGAGGAACCGCTGGGATACCATTAAGCAGTCTCACGTTGAATGTTGCCATATGACATACCAACTACGGTGTGATCGGTGCACACTCGATCAGGCGTTTACGGACTGGGCCGACGCGAACCAGGCTGCCAGCACCCATGAGGCCGACAATCCAACCCACTGGGTGACCATCCTGGAGAGCCAGCCGGCGTGACTGGCAGTGGGCAGACCCATCCAACAGTCTATTCGATAGAATATTTGTGAAAATGGCTTCTTTGGCTGGCTCTATGATACACCTCGACTAGAAGTAACGATATCCTAGGGCCGTGATCAACTCAGTTCGAGCGAGGAGCTAATCGAGTGGGTCGCGAAAACGTATGAACGCTATCGTGAGCAATCCATTTACCCAGGTGGTCTCTCCTGTGTTGAAGTCTTGATCTAGATTTCCTTTCTGCTCCCTCTCGTTGGCCCTGTTCTCGATTCTTGCGTTGCAAGAGTCCTCATTCGTCACCGCCGGGGTCCGCGACTTTCCGATCAATTCGTTCCAGCGTGATGTCCTGAGCGACGTGTAATCTAGCTCTCTAAACGATACATTTTGATCATGATAGAAATATGTACGCTAGTCCCATTAGCGAGAGTATGACAGACAATGCCCGTCGCGACGGCCCGCCTCCGTTTGATCGTTCGAAGGCGAGGACACGAAGCAGCACGTGTACGTGGCGGTGCTGCACGCCCGAGAACCGATGACGGCTGCCGAGACTTGCCAAGCGAGCGGACTGTTCGGCAGAGTCGACGCGGACGTCCTTCTACGCGGACTTTGGCATTGTTGTTCGGCACGAGGATCGGCCGGTCGGGTACGAACGCAACGACGACTATTTTGAATGGCGGCGGGTCAACGAGTTGACCCAGGAGAATACGGTCGACGAGTTGCAAGCCCACGCGTCGGAGCTGACCGATCGGGTTACGGAGTACCGCGATGACTACGGTGTCGACTCACCCACGGAGGTCGACGTCCTCGATTTGATGCGGAACGGGTTAACGAGGTGTAGACGGAATTCGGTGATTGGTCCACCGTCACCGAGGAGCGTCGCCTCCACGAACGTACCCAGAAAAAGTCGCCGACTCGACGACCTCGTCGCACAGTTGAGATGATGCCGGTGAACAATGGTGGAGTGCCGCACCGATAGACGAGTCGGTATTGGAGTGAATGCGGCCCTGTTCGTCGGGCACCGCATGTTTGAGTCGTCGGAACTCGCCGAAGAGGGCAGCTGCATATTCGTGTCGCGCTGTCTGATGGCTATTACTTGAACAAACGTCTGTTCACCTCGAGATTCGCTGATATCACAATGATAATTTCAATTTCCACTATCAGGAGAAGCGCCAGCAACCACCGAGTAACCAGCCAATCTGGAGCTGCCGTTAAGTTCGGGTTTTCTACATCAAACCGCGTTGTCGACTGTCGGGTTGCCGGTTTTGTAACCCACGCTAGCGACCGTAGTTGGTGTCCGGGCGAATCTATCAGACAAGGAGTCCAAGCTGCCTACAGCGCGCCGAACCCTTCGGGTGGACGGCGCAGGTCCGAGGCCCGTTCATAGGCTGCGGCCATCCCGATCAAGTCCGGTTCGGCGAACGGCCGCGAGAGAAACGAGAGTCCGACCGGAAGCGCGGGATCAGAGGTGTACCCCGCGGGGACGGTGATGCTGGGGAAGTTGGCTGCGGGGCTAAACGTCCGCATAGTGGGGCTTATCGCGTCGGGAATCTCCCGGTCCTCACCGACGACCGCCGGCGTGCGGTTGTCCGTGGGGTAGACGAGCGCGTCGAGGTTGTCGTCGGCCAACACGGCGAACATCCCCTCACGGAGCGTTTGCTGGTCTCGCAGTGCCCCCAGATAATCGACGTTCTCGTCGAGTTCCTCCAGGTCGACCTCGAGGGCCGCCTCGAACAGTCCGAGGATCGACCCTTCGATCGTCTCGGAATCGAGGACCTCCTGCATCGAATTGACCGGCGCCGCGTCGCCGAGACTCTCAAGGTAGGCGTTGAACTCGCGGCGGTACTCGTAGGTGATGAGGTCGAGGGCTAGCTCGCCCGCGATTTCCTGGAGCTCCTCAGGAATCTCGACGGGATCAACGACCGTCGCACCGCAGGCTTCGATCGTCTCGAGACCTGATTCGAAGCGCTCGACGACCTGTGCAGGCTGTCCGACGTCGATCCCGGTCTCTTCGGGATCATCGGGGATGAGCCCGCGAGGAACACCGACTCGGACGCCCTCGAGTCCGCCGGGTTCGAGGAACGACATGTACGGCTCCTCGGGGATATTACTGGCCCCTTCGGCGGTGACGCGATCCGCCGGATCGTAGCCGACCATGACGTCGAGCAGCCGTGCGGCGTCGGCGACGGTTCGGGTCATCGGTCCCGCGGTGTCGAGTGTGCTGCTGAGCGGGATGATCCCGTCACGGCTGATCAGCCCCGTCGTCGGCTGGATCCCGACCAGGGAGTTTGCTGTCGATGGGCCTAGTATCGATCCGCTCGTCTCCGTCCCGATGCCGATTGTCCCGAGGTTCGCCGCGACCGATGCTCCCGTCCCCGCGCTCGAGCCCGACGGACTCCGCTCCGTGTCGTAGGGGTTGAACGTCTGGCCGCCGAGCGAACTCAGCGAGCCGGAGGCGAACTCTCCCGTGTTCACCTTCGCGAGGACGATTGCACCGGCCTCACGAAGGCGCTCGACGACGAAGGCGTTCGTGTGTGGGACCGTGTCTTCGAACAGGACGTTCCCGCCCGACGTCGGTAGGTCCGCCGTGTTGAAGATGTCCTTGACCATCAACGGGATGCCGTGGAGCGGACCAACAGAGCCTGACTCCGCGAATGCTTCGTCGAGTTCCTCGGCCCGGCTGATCGCGCCTTCGTTGACCGTGATGACCGAGTTGAGTTCGTCGTCGTAGGCGTCGATCCGCTCGATGTAGCGTTCGGTGAGTTCCCGTGAAGTCAGTTCGCCGGCTTCGAATGCCGCATGTACCTCCGCGACGGTCGTCTCGAGCAGATCGAACGACTCGGACCCCGATGTTCCCACGGCAGCGGTGCTAGCTACCAGACTCCCGGCGCCGGCGACGCCCGCGGCTTTCAGCACGGACCGCCGGCCGAAGACCGAGCTGTGAGCCGAGGTCTCGATTTCCTCTTCGTTTGTCAATCCATCTTTGCTTGACCTTCTTTTTACTTTTTCCGTCATCAGATAGCGTGTTTTTCCCTACGAGTATCAATCTTATCCAACCGGAAGCAAGACATTGTAATTTATATTGGGATGAATATGTACGTCCTTGTACTGCTATAGGATATTGGTGAAATATCCCTACTTCAGAGAATTTCCGAGAGTGTTTCGTTCACGAGGTATGCTCCTCCCCAATTGGTATATCCCGAGGTGGGGTAGATTGTAAGCGACTCTCTAACATAGAGGGTCGGAAGGATCCAAGAATGACCAATGAAAACCAGACACCAGCCGACACACCCTCACCAGGAGCCAGTCACGTCCAAACCGGAATCGGAACCAACTATTACACCGAAGAACTCCACGGTCCGCTCGAGTTCTTCTCGATGGATACCTTCGAACTCGAAGAAGGTGAGACACTCAGGAACTGTACGATCGCATACGCGACCTTCGGCGAACTAAACGACGCGAAGGACAACGCTGTGCTGTTCCCGCATATGTATTCGGGAACGAGCAAGGACATGGAGATGTATATTAGCGAAGACGCAGCAGTTGATCCAAATGAGTACTTCGTTATCTTACCGAATCAGATCGGTAACGGGTTATCGATGTCCCCGCATAACACGCCACCGCCATATGGACAGGGGGACTTCCCGAAAGTGCGTATCAGCGATGACATTCGGGCCCAGCATCGACTCGTCACAGAGGAATTCGGTATCGACGAGTTGCAACTTGTGCTGGGTTGGTCGATGGGCGCCCAGCAAACCTACGAATGGGCCGTTCGGTATCCGGAAATGGTCAAACGGGCGGCGCCGATCGGTGGCACAGCACGAAACCCCGTTATCAGCCGGTTGCTGGTCGATGCGCTGACTGACGCCATCAAATCGGACCCGAACTGGGACGAGGGGTACTATTCTGATCCACGCGACGTCAGGCGAGGGCTACAACGTCATGCCCGGATCTGGGCGATCATCGGCGCCAGTGACGCATTGTATCGACAAGAGAAATGGCGCGACGTCGGCTTTTCTTCATTGAGCGATTTCATGCACGCGTTCTGGGACGAGTGGTTCCTTCCAATGGACCCGAACAACCTGCTCTGCATGGCGTGGAAATGGCAGAACGCCGACGTCAGTCGCATCACGGATGGCGACCTCGAAGCAGCGCTCAACCGTATCGAAGCGAAGACCTACGTGATGCCGTTCGAGCAGGACATGTTCTTCACGGTCGAAAGCTGCCAGCACGAAGAAGAGATGATTCCCGATAGCGAACTCCGTTCGATTCCTACCCCATGGGGACATTTCGGAATGCTTGGGCTTGATCCTACAGATAAGGAATTCATCGAGGAGAGGATTCAGGAACTTCTCGACGAATCCGTGTAGTAGCCAGTCCGGTGAGACACCGAAACTCCGTCTAGGTCCCAGTGGCCAATATCCGGTGTCTCTCGTAGGAATCCGCCGTGAACAGAATCCATCTGTTCCGACAGCAACGCCTAGTCCGATCTCGCTCATGGAGAGTCCTCGTTTAACGTTGTACGTCGTCGAGAACCTGCTTCCAGAGGCCGGGGAAATCACTGATCTGCTGCCATCCAGCTGTTTCCTCCACGTCTTCTTCGACGATAGTAATGTCCTCGAAGTAGTCGTCTAGGACTTCGGTACGTTCCATCGCAAGTGGCGGCGAACAGTAGTCCTCCTCGATCCAGACTGCCTCACCGCTCGCTGGATCG
>JGI2924J29684_1078181_pt1 | contig 34780 bp, 32 predicted proteins | sample BenlonsequencITS_FD_29684 | JGI IMG/M metagenome (IMG submission 29684)
GGATGAATCCGCAGGTTACAAAATTTATCGTGCCGCAGGCACTTTGCCCCGATTTGTACATTGGAAACCGCAGTAGCCTATCTTACCGAATGGCGGAATAGGCTGAAAGAATGATTTGCTGATTTGGATCGTACAAGCCGTCGCAGCTATCTGCTCATGTATGGTGGTTGGCTTGGTTGAGGTTAAACGCTGAATATGCGCTAGTAACTGAGTATCCTGCCTAATCCGCCCTTGGCGGAGGGTCATATAGAAGTTGTAGGTGAGAACCTGCACCAAAAATGATTACACACAAAAGGGTAAGTTCCGTAGGAACGGCAGTTATAAATGCAAATAGGAACAATTTTTTTAAAAGTCGTTTGCCCGTGGAGGAAGCATATCGTTTTATCGGTATGAAATTTTCTTTTATAAGACCAGGTCAACATTCCTCCCCCCCAGAAATATGGCTAGATCCCTATTTAGTGGGTAAATCTATTCCATGTCACTGCTAGTTGCTAGGCCGCGGATGAACGTTGGTGAACCGAGAAATGGCTTTTACACCATTGCAAGCTGTGTTCATCCTTTTAGCTGTGGCTATAGGAGTTTTATGCTTGCCATGGGCCATGCTTCTTGGAATGTTTCTAAGACGTTGTAATTTGCAGGTTCAAGAAGTAAATTGATGCCATGAAGCCCCTTTTGTTTAAAGTCGCCAAAACCAATGAAGAAACCGTCCGGATTTTGCAAGAGGATTACCCTTACTTTTTTGACAAGTTGCATTATCATGCCGAGACACAGATTATGGTGATCGTGGCAGGGGAAGGTACCTACTTTATTGGCGATGCTATCGGGAACTTTAAGGCGGGAGATGTATTTGTTCTTGGTGCTAATTTGCCTCATTTCTTTAGGAGTTCCCATCCGTATTATAGCACGTCATCTACTTTGCGGTCCAAGAATATATCGATCCTTTTTGCATTGGCATCCATGGGCGAGAGGATCCTTGAGTTGCCGGAGTTTTATGCGGTAACGAAATTATTGGATCGAAGTAAACGGGGCTTAAAGCTAGAAGGGAAAGCAAGACAAAAAATATACGCTGCTGCCCATCGGATGGCTCAAAAGGAAGGGTTGCCACGCATTATCTACCTGCTTAAGCAGCTCCATAAACTGTCCATGAGTGAGGAGCTGATACCGTTAAGCCATATTAATTTTGAGCCGACAGAATTGCCTGCAGATACCAAAAAGATCAATGTCGTGATCAATTATATCATGATGAATTTTAATAAAGATATCGTGGTTTCCGATGCGGCCAATGTGGCCAACCTTAGCATCAATGCTTTTTGTCGTTTTTTTAAACTCCATACCAGGAAAACTTTCTCCATGTTCTTAAATGAGGTTCGTATTGGACATGCCTGCAAAATGTTGATTGAAGAAGGCTTTAGTGTCAAGGAAATAGCTTTCCAAAGTGGGTATTATAATATTTCCTATTTCAATAGACAGTTTAAGCAAATCACAGGAATGACCCCTTCTGAATATTCCAAAGCCCACCGAGCAAGGCATAATAAAATGGATTAGTGATCAGGTGTAAATGGTTATAAATGAAGTTAATGTGTGTCCTTTTAGATCTACAATGCTAAAAGTGTCACCGATTAAAGGTTAAGATAAAATCTGTTCAAGGAGTTTATGGCTAAAAGAACACTTAATTGGCCGTAGTTCTGGCATGCCCTATGATAGGATATTGGGTTAATGTTTTTAGTGAAAATTACTTTTTCATGGCTATTCAGTGCAAAAATTTATAATTCTTACCATCTTATGAATATTTCTCCCCACTAACCGGATTCATTTTTTTAGCTTTACTATAAGTGGTAATGTGGCTGATATACTTGCTGCTCATTAAAATTAGGATCAACATTTATCAACATTCATTATGAAAAAATTCAAATTACTTCCCGTATTGTTTTCGGTAGTTGTAATACTGATAAGCAGTCATTTTGTGGCGGCGCAGGTGAAAAGTGATCATGATAAGGAGACCGACTTTTCCATGTACAAAACCTACTCTTTTGAAGGATGGCAAAAGAACAGTGATCAGCAGCTCAATGAGTTTGATAAAAAGCGCATCCTTCAGGCACTTAAGTCAGAATTCGAGGCAAGGGGTATGGTCCATTCTGAAGATAATGCAGATGCAAAAATAGCCCTCTACGTTGTACTTGACCAAAAAACCAGTACTACTGCTTATACCGATTTCATGGGCGGTTATGGCTACGGTCCGCGATGGGGCTGGGGATTGGGGGCTGGTAATGTAACGGCCACCACCACTTACAGTGATGACGATTATACAGAAGGGACTTTGGTGGTAGACATGTACGACGTTGACAGCGATAAGCTTGTTTGGCAAGGGATTTTAACTTCAAGGGTGACCGAAAAGCCTGAGAAGCGGGACAGGACCATCCCAAAGAACATCAAAAAGCTTATGAAGAAATTTCCGGTAGATAAGATGTAAGCATTTCTTAGTAGCGTAAAGCTGGTTTAAAATTTTAGATAGAGAATTTCCTTCAATGAATACTTAAGTGGAATGTCCAGCTGGTTTTATCCAGCTAGCTATCCATTTTTCTTAATTAAGAAACCGTTGGAAACGAAAAATTGGTAGGGATTTTTAAAGTGAAAATGAACGAAACAATGAAAAGATATTTATCGATTTTCATTTTTTTACTGCTTTGGACGGTACCTGCTGTGGTTATGGCACAAAAGCCTAAGCAAAAATTTAGCATGAGTGTTCTAAAGGATTCATTGGATGGCAAGCTTGATATGAGTGATTTTTTAATTGATTTTCATGGGTTTATTCCTGTACCACAGTTGATTACCGAGCCGGCTTTGGGGAGTATTGGAGGAGTGTTTACCCCTATTTTCATACAGCCCAACAAGCATCAGGAGCCGGGAAGGTATATTCCCCCGGATGTTACGGCAGGGTTTGTAGGGTATACCGGAAATAAGAGCTGGGGGTTTGGCGCTGTGCGAATAGCTTCTTTGCCAAAGCAACACTTGAAATATCGTGTAGCAGTATTTCACGGAGATGTCAATATGGATTTTTACCGGGATTTCCCTGTGATTGGCGAGCGGGAGTTGGGCTTTAATCTAAAGACCAACGGATTTTTCGTTTCCCTCCTGCGACAGATTTCTGATACCGAGTTGTATATGGGGTTGGACTATTCATTTGCCCATATCAATGCCAGACCTGATTTTGGATTGAACGAAGTGCCCTCTTTTTTAGAGGACAAGGAACTGAGCAGTAACATCAGTACGATCAGTCCGGATATCCAGTTTGATAAACGCGATAATGTCTTTACGCCTAATAAAGGAGTCTATTTATTGTCCACCTATCGCATCAACGCCAAATGGACAGGCAGTGATTACAACTACCAAAAATTGAATGTTGCCGGTTATAAATTTATGCAGCCCACTTCAAAGTGGGTTAGTGGCGTCAGGCTGGAGGGAGTATGGCAATTTGGTGACCCGCCCTTTTATGCGAAACCATCTATCGATATGCGTGGAGTACCCATGGCCCGCTACCAAGGCGATCAAGTGTACATGGTGGAAACAGAACAGCGATACGATTTTAGTCTGCGGTGGAGTGGGATTTTGATAGCCGGAATGGCCAAAGCACCCTCCCATGAAGTGTCGTTTAGTGATGCAGATTTAGTTTACAATTATGGAGGAGGGTTTCGGTACCTTATTGCCAGAAAGTTTGGACTGCGGACAGGAATAGATGTGGCTTGGTCCAATGATGACTTTGGGTGGTACATCGTTTTTGGCCATGCATGGAACAACCGGAATTAGGAGTTTGATGGACAATTATAAATGGATCTTCGATATTTATAATAAATTAAACGTGTTTGGCTTATGAAAAACAATAGGATATTGCGGATATGGTTGGTGGCGTTCGTTTGGTCGTTTGTGGCGGTGTCATGTGCTTCCAAAACAGACGATGTAATAGATAAGCCTACTACCTCGAGGGAAATAGAGGACGGAAATGGGTTGTCTTCTTGGAATGATGTCGCTTCCAAGCAAGCCATCATGGCTTTTGTGGAGGAAGTGACCAACCCGGAAAGTCCTCATTTCATAGAGGAAAAGGATCGCATTGCGACCTTTGATAATGACGGGACCCTTTGGTCTGAGCAGCCGATGTATTTTCAGTTTTTCTTTGCCATAGACCGTATCAAGGCCATGTCGGAGGATCATCCCGAGTGGAAGGACAAGCAGCCTTACAAGGCCGTTTTGGAAAATGATATGGATGCGCTGATGGCGCAAGGAGGCACGGGGCTGCTCCAATTGGTAATGGCCAGCCATACGGGGTTGACCACTGATGAATTTGAGCGCATAGTGCGGGATTGGATTTCCACGGCCAAGCATCCTACTAAGAATAAACCGTATACCGAATTGGTTTTTCAGCCGATGTTGGAATTGGTGAAATACTTGCAACAACATGAATTTAAGGTTTTTATCGTGTCGGGCGGAGGGGTTGATTTTATGCGACCTTGGGCCGAAGAGGTTTATGGGATTCCCAGGGACCAGATTGTAGGGAGTAGCTTTAAAACGGAATACGCATACAATGATGGCAAGCCAGAGATCATGATCCTTCCAGAAATCGATCTTAATGATGATAAGGAAGGCAAGCCCATAGGCATTCATAGTTACATTGGGCGGAAGCCGGTTTTCGCAGCGGGCAATTCGGATGGCGATCTTCAGATGCTTCGGTGGGCGGATGCTAATATAAAGAAAAGCTTCAAGCTCTATGTCCATCACACCGATGGTGAGCGTGAATGGGCTTACGATAGCACTTCACACATTGGCACTTTTAAGGCCGGCTGGGAGGAAGCCCTGCAAAAGGATTGGGTGATAGTGGACATGAAGCGCGATTGGAAAATTATCTATCCTAATGATGGGGGAAATACAGATTGATGCTGCCATTTCCATTTTCCATGTTAACTCTATGAAGAACATTAGTAAAAAACCATAAAGATGATGAACCATAAAACTATTTTATCCTTGGTGGCTATTGGTTTAGTAGCTGCCTTCACTTGGGGGTGCCTACCTTCAGGTCCAGATTACGTGGAGGATATGGATATCGTTTATACGACTTATGACGAGGAGTTTGATTTCCAGTCTCAGGGTACTTACGCTATGCCGGATCAGATCGTGACAAATGTGAAAGTAGACAATGGCGATACTTCCTATGTGTATTTAGATGATAAGTATGCTACTCCTATTCTGTCTGAGATCGCTCAGAATATGGAAAGTTATGGATGGTCAAGAGTAGGAGTGGAGGATGGCCCAGATATGCTGATGATGCCAGCGGCAACCAGTACGACCAATTATTACTATGATTGGTGGTATGACTGGTGGTGGGGCTGGTATTACCCAGGATGGTGGGGCTGGTATTATCCACCTTATTATCCTGTAAGTAGCTATTCTACAGGATCATTGATCTTGGTGTTTACAGATCCGGATGCGGCTGAAAACAATCCCGTTAATAAATCCGGTGCTGCCTGGCTATCGGTAAGCAATGGGATCCTTACGTACTATAATGATATTGATCGTGTAACAGATGCCATTGATCAGGCTTTTGACCAATCTCCCTACCTCCAAACCCAGTAATGCTAAGCGATATGAAAAAAATATTGATCATGCTTGTGTTGGGAATAGTAGTTTCCCATCAAGCGTCAGCTCAGAGAAATAAAGTGACGTTATCTTATCCAGTTGGATTTGCTATCGGTGAATTGGGAGAATATGTAAAACCTTCCAGTTTTAGAGGAATTGCCTTTGATTATCGAGGGATGGTCAATGACCACTTCGCAGTAGGGATATCCACAGGCTGGAACGTATTTTATGAGGAATTGGCTTATGATACCTATCATTTTGAAAATCAAGCGGTATCGGGTAAGCAATACCGCAACAGCAATCATATTCCCATTTTGTTTAATGGTACCTATTACTTGGAGTCAAGAGCTGCAGTGAATCCATTTGTTAGTGTCGGAGTAGGCACCATTTATACCCGTAGAAATACGGATATGGGCCAGTTTACCTTGGAGCAGGAAGCGTGGAATTTTGCCTTGGCTCCTGAAGTTGGCATGCTTATCGAGTTTGCCAACCAATTTTCGACGTCGGTTTCTATCCAATATTATAACGGTTTTCAGGCAGGAAATGAGTTAAATGATCCTCAATCTTATTTTGCACTAAAGCTAGGTTTTGAATTGTAAAAATTGAATAATTTTCTGTTAATAGATTGGAATTGAGGAGTATGTGTTCCCGATACTTTGGGAGGTATTTTCCTCAATTCCTTGATTGTTTTGTCCTCTTTTAAAATAGCTATCATTATGAATGTAGAGAATAATCCCATTACTAAAACCATACGCCACTGGTATATTTTGTTTATTGTAGGTTTATTATTTATAATACTGGGTATTTACACTTTTGTTACGCCGGCAAAGGCTTATTTGGCGTTGTCATTTTTGTTCAGCATGTCATTCTTGATTACAGGTTTGGGAGAGGTGATGTTTGCTGTGATCAACAAGCGCATTTTTGACCGGTGGGGATGGATATTGGCATTCGGAATATTTAATTGTTTGGTAGGGGTATTGTTGCTCAGCAGGCCTGAGGTTTCATTGGCGACCATGCCCTTATATTTGGGGTTTTTGATCCTTTTCCGGTCTGTGGGTAGTATAAGTTATGCGTATGAAATAAAGCACATGGGATTCTCAGATTGGTCAAGTTTGCTATTTCTGGGAATTTTGGGGGTGATATTTTCCTTTATCCTTATTTGGAATCCTGTCTTGGGAGGACTTACGATAGTCAGTTGGACAGCACTGTGTTTTCTCTCCATCGGCATCTTGAGTGTATATTTGTCTTTTCAGCTAAGAAAGTTTGGGAAGCACCTTTCGCATTAAAAGATCGGTTTGAGCCATGTGAGTGATGAAAATACCTGCTCAACAGAACGGTGATGGTTAAAAAATGAGCAGGACAAACAATTCGAGCATCCTTGATTTTAGCATCAAACTTTAAAGACCTATGAAAATACATTTAACGATTATCGTCATATTCTGCATGATATCAATGGGCGTAGAAGCTCAAGATGCAGGAAAGAAAGGCAGTGCAGCACAAGCGAATAATCCCTTGGCCAATATGACGGCCATTAACTTTCACAATTATTACATTCCCCGCTTGACAGATGCTCCAAAAGATGCTTACCTCAATAATGCCTGGGTGAGGTTTGCTAAGCCGATTAGTGAGGGGAAGTGGCTTCTTCGAGTGTCTGCCCCTTTAAATACCACAGGGGTGCCGAATCCCGCTGACGGGAGTGTTAATGCCATTAATGGACTCGGGGATATCAATGCCTTCATGTCTTATAATTTTATCTCCAAACCGTCTGCTACGATAGGTATAGGGCCAAATATTACTGCACCAACCGCGACAGAAACTGCTTTGGGTACAGGAAAGTGGCAAGGTGGATTTGCGATGGTGGCCTTTGTTGCCAAATCCGCGGTGTTTCAATTTGGAGGCTTATTAACCTGGCAGGCCTCTTTTGCCGGTGATAGCGACCGCCCGGGAACCAATATAGCTGCCATTCAACCCTTTTATTTCTGGCAATTGGGTGGAGGGACCTATTTAAGGGGAGCACCTATTTGGGGCTTTGACATTAAGAATGATGCTTTTTCTGTACCATTGGGGTTGGGGATCGGAAAAGTGGTGAAAGTAGAGAACACCGTATTCAATCTCTTTATAGAGCCGCAATATTCATTGCTTCATGCAGGAACCCAGCCTCAATTTCAGCTGTTCACGGGGATCAACATGCAGTTTATGGGGGATTAAATAGTGTTTTTAGTTTTGTATGTATAATTATGGTTTTTAAATACATAAAAAAGTAGTATGTTTAGGTTGTTTTTAATCTAACCTAACACAGAATGAAACTACTAAAATTTCCTGCATTTATTTTCTTTATTGTTTTTGCGTTTTCATGTACAGAGGGCGAGTTGCCTGAAGTTCATGCTGATGTAACTGGTCAGTGGAGATTGACCGAGTTGGATTATTCGGGCGTTACAGTTGTGGACTGGCTGGGGGAGCGTCTCGAATCAAATTTTGAAGGAAAAGGACAAGATCTGGATTGTACATTAACGATTCAGGAGTCTCCAAATACATTTACAGCAGAAGGTGATTACGTCGTCATGCTTCGCTATGATTTGTATGGGCAGCAAGCTGAGCTGCCCGTTTCCATGGAAGGTTTTATGTCCAATGGCATGTGGAACCGGAGTGGGGATCAACTGTCGGTGCAATCGGAGGGGGAACCTGCATCTTCCTGCACTATATTGGAATTGACACATGAAAAGATGGTCTTGTCTTATGAAGGAGTCATTTCCCAATCGATGGATGGCGTGACCAATACCAGTACTCTCCTAGGGGCCTACACATTTGTGAGGGAATAATTTCCTGCATTTGAACCTTACAAGGAGTATAAAGGGGACATTTCTCGCAAATAAGAAGGGGGCTGATAGCATCCAACAAGCAGCATATCCAAGCCTTGAGAGAGTCGTTTTCATAACCAAAGGAGCCCATGGTAAACTTTTGCGTCATTTTAAGCTGCAGATAAAAGGGATGGATATAGATTACAGTGGTGTGTATCTTATCTATGTTTATCAGCATTCAACCGTGGCCTAATAGACACTAAAAGTGGCCGGAATATGATTAGCTATCGAAATAGCTTAGCCCCCAACTTTTCCGATGGATCCCTTACATGCTCCTTGTAAGGTTTGTTGATTCAGCTTCTTACCGTAAATTTGGTCAAAAGTAAATTGTTCAAACATGTCAAACCACGTAAAAATCACCTATTGTACCCAATGCCGTTGGCTCCTTCGATCTGCGTGGATGGGGCAAGAATTGCTTACAACCTTCGAATCAGAACTGGATGAACTCAGCCTATGCCCCGGCACAGGAGGGATTTTTGAAGTGGTGGCCAATGGTCAACTGATATGGTCCAGAAAGGAGCAAGGGCGTTTCCCTGAAATCACCGAATTGAAGCAGCTGGTAAGGGATGTGATTGCTCCAGAGAGGAGTCTGGGACATGCGGATAGAAAGCAGCATTAATGGCCTTTTAGGGGGGTAGGCCTATAAGCAAGGAATTGGATGTGTTTACTTATTATTTCATAATGATTTGTTAAAATCAAATATTCAGATTCTTTTCGGTGTGGCATTATCTTTATGGTGAACTGACAACATCCATGGTACCGCATCACCCCGATATTGAATTGCTGGAAAGTATTCGTAACGATGATCTCCGTGCGTTTGATCAGTTGTACCATCAGTATTGGGAGGTCATGTATCAGGCAGCTGTGGGGCGGTTAAAGTCACAAGATTTGGCTCAGGATGTGGTGCAGGATATTTTTATAGATTTTTGGAATCGCCGAAAAAGCCTCGATATCAATGTCAGCCTAAAGGCCTATTTGCTGACAGCTGTCAAGTACAAGGTGTTCAGGAAGGTGGATAAATTAAACCGACATGAACAACTTAGTGCTAGTCATTTGGAAGAATTGAGTGCCAGTGCGTCATTTATGGAGTTTGAGGAAATTTTTGACTTGATTGAAGTGAAACTGGAGCAGTTGGCACCGATGCATCATAAAATCTTTAGGATGAACAAAATGGAAGGGGTGTCTGTCCGGGAGATCAGCGAACAGGTGAACATGGCTCCGCAGTCTGTCCATAATGTGCTTTCCAAAACCACCAAGTACCTCAAAAAGGAACTAAAGGGCTATTATTTTTTATAGTAGAGTGGATTGAAGGAAGCCATACTTCTGATGTGCTGTAATGGAAGACCAAAGTATATTATAAATTCTTTTCAGTGCAGGATACAATATGCAATTGGGGCCTTTAGGCTCTTTTGGTGTTTTTATTTATCCGCAGTTTTTTCATTAAGCAAACGGGCAGTCCCCAGCGTTTACGCTTGGTTCTTGATTCATACATGTTGTGTTACGCCAATGTGAACGATCGAGTGTAAGGATTAATTTTTTCGTAATCGAATGATCGAGTAGAGATGGAGGGCTGATGACACTTACTAATGATGGAACACAACAATGTCAACATTCCAAAAGAGGTCACAAGGCTTATTGGAAAACTGCTAAGCGGCATTCCCTTGGGAGCGGAAGAGCTTGATCACCTCAATCAATGGTACGATGAGTGTTATGATAGCGAGTGGGAGACGGCTGACCAAGATTTGGGCCCCGATATGCTTAAACGGATCCATGATAAGATTGATAAAGGAAATGGAGGTCGAGTCTCTTCGGATGCTACGTATCCGCGTACTGTTTCCGCTCATAAAAGATTTACAGGCTATAAAACACAAATATGGCTGCGTGCTGCGGTAGTCACTTTTTTATTGATGGCTACTGTGCTGACCATTTATGTAAGTCAATATGGGAAGCAAGAAGTACCACAAACGGTGGCAGCGTGGACAACCTATCAAAATCCCGCAGGACAGAAATCAAAAGTTCGTCTTCCGGATGGTAGCGTGGTTTATGTTAATGCCGCTACGGAAATCAAATACCAAGATGGGTTTGGCGAGACCCATCGTGAGTTGTTTTTGAACGGGGAATCTTATTTTGAAGTGGCCAAGGACAGCCTCCCATTTCGGGTTCACAGTGCGGGATTGGTAACCCAAGCCCTTGGGACATCTTTTAACATCAGCACTTTTGACGCTGCGTCCATTCGGGTACAGTTGGCCAGTGGGATCGTAAAAGTGTATCATGCATTTAAGGATCAACCATCGGTCCAGTTATCTCCTGGCGAAGAAGTAAGGCTTGAGGATGGACAACTATCATCTGTTTTTTCCTTTCATATCGATCAGGCCATTGCTTGGAAAGAGGGGAAGATCTGGCTTGATAAGACACCTCTGAGGGAAGTGGTTCCAATGCTGGAACGGTGGTATGACGTCGATATCACGGTGACCAATCCGCCTCAGGACGAGGTTCGCTTTACCGGGGAATTTAAAAATGCCATGCTCTCCCATTTGCTGGAAAGTTTGGCCTATTCCTACCGATTTGAATACAAAATCAACAAGAAAAACATCACCATCACCTTTAATGACTGATTGCCTATGAAAAAAGAAAGCCAGTTCAAGAAAACCGGCCTCCCAAGTGACAATAGAAGAGTTTCTCAGGCCATTCTATTGCCCTTTTATTTCAATGACATTTCACATCATCAAAACATGACAAATCTATGAAAAAAATATTACATGCTATCCGTATGATCAGCAAATACACCCTTATTGGCTTTGTATTCCAGTTAGCATTCCTTAACCTTCTCCATGCAGGGCCCAGCAAGGCTCAGGGAAACTTAGATATGGAGAAAGTTACCGTGAATGTCAAGGCGACGGCAGCGCCTTTGCCTTCTGTCTTGGAATCCATCAAATCCCAAACGGACTTTGTTTTTATCTATGATGATAAGATCATTCCATCCAATACAGAAATATCCATTGAAGCCCGCAATGAACCATTGGAAAATGTGTTGTTGACCCTCTCCAAAGAACACCGGTGGGCATTTAAGCAGGTCAATGACCGTATCAGCATCAAGCCGATCAAAGGCTTACACCTTGGCAAAATCGTCATTCGGGAGGTTACTGTAAGTGGAACCGTGATGGATGCCAATAATCAGCCAATTCCGGGAGTGACCGTTTTGGTTAAGGGTACCACGAATGGGACTACAACGGACCTGGACGGTCGTTATCGCATGAATGTTCCTGAAAATAGTGTGCTGGTATTTTCCTTTGTGGGTTTTGTTTCGCAAGAGGTGGCGGTTGGCAATAAGGATGTGATCGACGTCCAGCTGGAAGAGAAAATTTCGGCCCTTAATGAAGTGGTCGTGGTAGGCTATGGGGAACAAAAGAAAATTAACCTTACCGGTGCCGTAAACCAAGTAGGCAGTGAAGTGACCGAAAATCGTCCAGCGCCGAACCTCACCAGAATGCTGCAAGGAACCCTGCCAAACTTAAACATCAAAATGGTGGATGGGAGCCCAACAAGGTCTGCAGCATTTAATATTCGAGGAATGACTTCCATCGGCGCCGGTGGTGACGCCCTTGTGCTCATTGATGGTGTGGAAGGTGATCCTAACCTGGTCAATCCCAATGATGTGGAAAGCGTGACCATTCTGAAGGATGCCTCTTCTGCAGCAGTCTATGGATCCAGAGCGGCATTTGGCGTGGTACTGATCACCACCAAATCCGCTAAAGCAGGAAAAAGCCAACTCAATGTAAACCTTAACCATTCTGTTAACAAGCGTACTGTGGTGCCAGACTTGGTGAACAATGGCTACCAATGGGCGAAAAATTTTGACGAGGCTTTTTACGGTTGGTATGACTATAAAACACATCCCATTTCAGTAAACAGTACTTTTCCTTTTTCCTTGGAATACCTGGATAGGCTTCGTCAGCATGATGAGGATCCGAGCTTGCCCAAGGTAGAGTATGTCGAAGAAGTGGGCCGCTACGAATATTATGGGAATACTGACTGGTTCAAATACCATCACAAAGACAATATGCCGGCTACAGAGGCTTCCATCAGTGCTTCCGGAGGCAATGAAAATGCCCGATACTTTATTTCCGGCATGTACTACCACCAAGACGGGATCTTTAATTATTCTTCTGATAAATTTGATAAGTATAACCTCAGGGCTAAAGGAGAGGTAAACCTGAACGATTGGTTGGTCTTGGAAAATAACTTTGACCTGAGCACCTATACCTATGGTTACCCCTTGTTGGCAAATGGAGATATCAATATTTGGAGATACCTGGCCGTGCAGAGTTACCCGATGTTACTGATGAACAATCCTGATGGTACTTATTCTCAAAATGGGGTTTATGTAGGAGCATCTTTCTTGGAAGGAAATAGCCGATCTGACCAAAGCAATTTCTTTGTGCGAAATACCCCAACGCTTACCGCAACGCCTTTTGGAGATCTTTTGACCCTTAAGGCAAACTTTACATTCTCCAAGAAATTCATCAAGGATAAGAGGGTAAACAACTACGTCAACTACAGTAATGCTCCGGGTGACCTCAACCGTTTTGGCAATAGCTTGTTGCGACAGTATGAAGATGAAACGACCTACTGGGGATCCAACATTACAGCCCAGTTTAACAAAACCTTAAACGAAGAGCATGACTTGGGATTGCTTTTGGGATATAACATTGAGAGTTCGTTAACAGAAAACTGGAACACTAGCCGTGACGGGCTATTGGTGCCCGGCAAGCCAGATTATAACCTGCTGGATGGACTCAACTACACCATCAGAGGCGGAGGTAGTGAATGGAAGTATTTGGGTGCTTTTTACCGGTTGAATTACAGCTATAAGGATAAATACCTATTGGAATTTAATGGCCGCTATGATGGCTCTTCCAAGTTTCCTTCCGATGAGCGATATGGTTTCTTCCCATCGGTTTCTGCAGGATGGAATGTATCTGAAGAAGGCTTTATGCAAAATACCAGGAATTGGTTAGCCAATCTTAAAATAAGGTCCTCATATGGTTCTCTTGGAAACGGAAATGTAGCTCCCTATCGGTACTTGGAAACCATGTCTGTCAATAAATCCAGCGTAATGCTGGAAGGTATCCAAAAGGGGTATACTTCACTTCCTGGGGTGATTCCTGCCGGGTTGACCTGGGAACGTGCCACTACCTTTAACATCGGTGTGGATGCCTCCTTCTTGGATGGTCGTTTGGGTGTCAATTACGATTGGTATAACAGGATGACCACTGATATGTTTACCTATGGACAGCCTTTGCCAAATGTATTTGGAGCCACCGAGCCCTATGGTAATTATGCTGACTTGTCTACTAAAGGTTGGGAATTTACCCTTACCTGGAAAGATCAGGCCATTGTAGGCGGAAAGCCTTTTACCTACGGCTTCAATGGATCGCTTTGGGACAACAGGTCTACCATTACCAAGTTTAACAACCCTGAAAAAGTACTGGGATCAGGTTATTATGTAGGCCAGAATGTGGGAGAAATCTGGGGTTATGTTACCGAGGGCTTGTTTACTTCCGAGGAAGAAGTGCTTAACCATGCCGATCAGGATTTTCTACGCAATTCCAATGGAAACATTTGGCTGCCCGGAGACATTAAATTTGCCGATCTCAATGATGACGGTGTGATCAACCAGGGTGACAATACGGTCAACAACCCAGGAGACCGTAAGGTCATTGGGAACAATACTCCTCGATACCAATTTGGATTTACCTTGAATGCCAACTGGAATAATTTTGGGATCTCTGCTTTCTTCCAGGGCATAGCCAAAAGGGACTGGTATTTTGCGCCAGAGGCAGACCTTTTCTGGGGGATTTATAACAGACCTTACAGTTTCCAGCCTACCAAAATGATGAATGACTATTGGACGGAGGAAAACCCTGATGCCTATTTTCCACGATTACGAGGTTATACGGCTTTGGGCACAGGACGGTCACTGGGAGCTCCACAGACCCGATACCTTCAGGATGCGAGTTATATCCGTTTGAAAAACATTACGGTGGATTATACCCTTCCCACACAATGGGTGAACAAAATCGGCATGCAGCGGGCCAAGATTTTCTTTACCGGACAAAACATCTGGACCCGTACCGGTCTGAGCAAGCATACGGATAATTTTGACCCTGAGATCATCGAAAACCCACTCGGTGATATGACCAATGGTTATGGGCAGGGAGATGCCTATCCCATGCTCAAGTCCTACACACTTGGCGTAAACCTTTCTTTCTAACCCACAAACTGGACAATGATCATGAAAAAGATATTTCACATAATTATAGCATTAATCGCATTGGTGCCGATATTGGTGTCCTGCGAGGATTTCCTCGAAACAGAACCAGTGGACAAGTTGGTGCCGAACACCTTTTTCCAATCTGAAAAGGACTTGGAGCTTTATTCTAATTCCTTTTATCAGCGGCAGGTTCCCGGGGGATTGGCAGTGGTCCAAAGTGATGAGATGGGAGAATTCACTTCTAAAAACCAATCCAATAACTTTATCGCCGGTGCATATTCCTCCGTAGATGAAGGCGCTTGGAATTGGTCCGATTTGAGGAATATCAATTATTTTCTGGAAAACTTCGATAATGAAGTGATTCCACAAGAAGCGAGGGATCACTATGAAGGAATCGCCAGGTTTTTCAGGGCCTATTTTTATTTTGATATGGTGAAGCGGTATGGTGATGTGCCATGGTATTCCAAGACACTGTCCACAGAGGATCCTGATCTGTACAAACCACGTGACCCTCGAGAAATGGTGATTGACTCGATGTTACAGGACTTGGATTTTGCGACATCGCATATACGGGACTCCAAGGACAATGGCTCTTCTTTAGTTACCAGGCAAGTAGCCTATGCTTTTATGTCCAGGGTCTGCCTCTTTGAGGGAACTTATCGCAAGTATCATGAGGAGCTTGGGCTCCAAGGAACTGTAGGGGAGCTATTGCAAAAGGCGGCTGATGCAGCTAAGTCCGTAATGGATGCCCAGCAGTATCAAATTTACAGCACGGGAAGTCCAGCGACGGATTATCGGGATTTGTTTACAAATGAAAATCCCGTTTCTGAGGAAGTGATGTGGGCAGTGGTTTACAATAATGCCTTGAAAAGATGGCATAACATCACTTGGAAGTTTAACAGTGCAACCTACGGTAACCGCTGGGGGCTGAACAAGCAGTTTGTCAATACCTATCTGATGACCGATGGTAGTAGGTTTACCGAGCGGCAAGGCTATGATACGATTCAGTTTGTTAGAGAAATGGAGAATCGTGATTTCCGCTTGGCCCAAACCGTTCGCTCGCTGGGTTATACCAGGCTGGATGGTACTCCTGCTCCCCCGAATTTTGGTTACACCTACACCGGTTATCATATTCTTAAATTCAGTTTGGATGACAGTAGACTGGATGGTATTTCTGAATCCTATAATTCCATTCCGCTGATCCGTTATGCGGAGGTTTTACTAAACTATGCCGAAGCCAAAGCGGAGCTTGGGGAGTTTGACGCATCCATTTGGGAGCAGACCATTGCGCCACTTCGTGAGCGGGCAGGGGTGGATTCCAGTATTCCTGCGACAGCAGACAGTTATCTCCAAACGGTTTATTTCCCCAGTATCTCGGATAAGTTTCTGTTGGAGATCAGGCGAGAAAGAGGAATTGAGCTATGCTATGAGGGATTCCGGTATGACGATCTTCTGCGATGGAAAAAAGGTGACTTGGTGGAGATGCCTTGGGAAGGGATTTACGTGCCAGGCCTAAACCAGCCGATGGATCTGGATGGAAATGGCAAGCCTGATGTGGCTTTTGTGGAAACCGTTCCTGAAAGTAAAGTTGCTGGAGTAATCTACTTTGTCATCGATGGTACCAACTCCATTTTGACGGAAGGTGACAAGGGGCATATCGTCTGGAGGGCCAATGAAGATCGACAGTTTCCTGATAAAAAATACCTTCATCCTATTTCCAATACTGATTTGGTACTCAACCCGGATTTGGGCCAAAATCCAGGTTGGGAATAAATTACTGATGTAGTCTTCAGCACCTTGTTGCATTAGGGTGAAGCGCCTGATGCATTGGTCGGCTGGTGTTATTTATAGGTAACGTATTGAAGTAAACCATATTGACTTCATTTATATGATAAATAAAACAATAGTGCTATTGTCGATGATGCTCATGAGCATCATCGACAATACTTTTGGCCGGCAGGCCGATATAGTCATTCCCGATATCCCAGGTTATCAGACATTGAAAGGAGACTTTCACATGCATACGGTGTTTTCGGATGGTCATGTTTGGCCCACTTTTCGGGTCAAAGAAGCCTTACGGGACGGGATGGATGTTATTGCCATTACCGAACACATGGATTACGAAGGATTTCCTGATGAAATCGAAAAAGACTATAACAAAAGTTATGAGATCGCTGCGGCTGCGGCCAAGGATAAAGGATTGATGGTGATCAAAGGCGTGGAAATTTCTCCGCGAGTTCCTCCTTATCACCATAATGCCATTTTTCTGGAAGATGCCAACAGTTTCCCCATTGATTATATGGAAAACACCCATCAGCAATTCATCATGAAAGACTCAGTGACCAGGGATCAGGTGATGGCTCCGTTTTTGGAAGCACAGCGGCAAGGAGCTTTTGTGTCCTATAACCACCCCAGTTATAAGTGGTGGGACAAGAAGGATACGGTATTGTTCACTGATTTCCATCAAGAATTGTTGGATAAGGGAATATTGGGAGGTGTAGAAGTAGTCAATTCCGGGAGGTACAATATTATCGCGCATCGAATGGCCATGAAATATGACCTGACGATGCTGTGCAACACCGACGAGCATTATGACATGTATCCACGCTATGCTGATACACATCGCCCTATGACCTTGGTTTTTGTGGAAGAAAGATCGCCAGAGGGAGTAGAAGAGGCCATGCGGGCCAAGCGTACAGCCTTATACTTTGATGATTATATAGTGGCACGACAGAAAGAAGCAGAAGCGCTTTTCAAGGCAGCCGTCAAAGCTACCATTAATAGCATCGATCGAAATGGCGAACCGATTTTAAGCGTGACCTTGCAAAATACCAGTGATATTCCTTTTCACTTACAGCTAAAAAGTCGTTATGATATCGAATTGCTCCCCCTAGGGCAGCTAACGCTGGGGCCGCAAGAGCAGAAGGAGGTGGTGCTGAAAGCGGTTTGGAAGACACCTGATGAAACTCAGTTGGCCGTTACGGTGGGGAATGTGCTGGTGACACCAGATGAAGCTTTAGAGACGGTGTTTACCTTCAAGGATTTAAACCAATAATGACCTGTTACGGATGATAAACATTTCTTTGCAGCCCTTTATGCTTAAATGCATGGGGGCTGTATTTCTGCTCTTTTGCATACCTAAATGGACGGTATGCCAAAACCTGAAGGTGATGAGTTATAATATTCATCACGGCGCAGATAAAGATGAAGTGCTGACGTATCAGGAAATTGGCCAGTTCATCAAGTCCAGCGGAGCCATGATCATTGGTCTTCAGGAGGTGGATAGCGTTTGTGCCCGTTCTGGAAATAGTGATCAAATGAAGGTTTTGTCTGAGATTACGGGGATGAATGCGGCCTTTGGGAGGCATTTTGCCTATGATGGAGGAGCTTATGGACTGGGGATTCTTTCACAATACCCATTGCAGGATATTCGAAATGACCGGATCACGAGTATTCGATCCAATGGGGAAAAGGGCACACTGGCCTTACTGTCAGCTAAAGTTGCCTTACCTGGTGGTCAGGAAATAATTTTTGCTACGGTGCATTTTGCCTTGGATCAGGAAACCCGACTGCTTCAGGCCCAAGAGGTGGTGAATTTCTTGGCCAGTGACCTTCCAGTAGTCCTTACAGGTGATCTTAATGCCGAGCCAGATTCTAAAGAAATAGTATTACTGAAGAAGCATTTTTTGCAGACCCAGGAAGCGGATAAGCTTACATTTCCCAATGATAATCCCGTTAAGAAAATAGATTATATCATGGTGAGTCATAATGCTATCCACAAGATTTTAGCTTCAGAAGTGGGAGTAGGGAACCATCTTTCCGATCATTTACCTATTTTAAGTGTATGGGAAATGACGAAGTGATAGGCTGATACAATGCAGGTTAAAAACTGAATGATATCATTAAAAATGAACTTTCGGATTTACGGGAGGTGATTGTTTACGGTTTTATACGTTTGACATGGGGCTGGAGTAGTTGGTCATGATGAATGTTAATATGATTGCTCGGAGATAATTTGATTTTGTAATTTTAGTAGTATTAAATTTCATTTTTTCAGTATTTTAGTCTATTTTTAAGTGAAATTATTTAATTCTTATTTCCACACGTTAATTTTATTTAAACACTGACACAATGAAAAAGATTTTAGTTTCGGGAATGCTGTTGTTGTCATTTCAGGCATTTGCCCAGAAGACCCTTCCCCATACAGAATATCGCTTTGAAGGTACTGTAGGGACGACTTTTCAAGACAGTGACCCTGCTGCTTTTCCCAAGCCCATCACACCACCTGAAGGTGCACCTAATATCCTAATGGTTTTGTTGGATGATGTAGGGTTTGGTCAATTTTCCGTTACGGGAGGAGGGGTTCCCTCTCCAAATATGGAGAGATTAGCCGATAATGGGTTGATTTATAATAGGTTTCATACGACGGCTGTATGTTCTTCTACGCGGGCGGCCATACTTACAGGTCGTAATCACCATTCAGCGGGTACTGGTATTATAACCGAACTGGCCACTGGATATGATGGCTATACGGGAATAATCCCCAAGAGCACGGCCACTATAGGAGAGATTCTACGTCAGAATGGCTATGCTACTGCTTGGATCGGTAAAAACCACAATACCCCTGTGTACGAGGTGGGACCTTTGGGGCCATTTGACCATTGGCCAAACGGGCTCGGGTTTGACTATTTCTTTGGCTTTAATGCTGGAGATATCAACCAGTTTAAGTATGACTTACTGGAGAATAGAGATCGATGGGAGCGACCAGAGGGTAAGAAACACTTGAGTACCTTACTGGCTGACAAAACCATTGAATATTTACAAAAAGCTGAAGCTTTGGAGCCTGAAAAGCCATGGTTTACCTACTTGGCCACAGCTGCTACCCACAGTCCTCACCAAGCTCCCGAGGAGTGGTTGGATAAATATAAAGGGCAGTTTGATATGGGCTGGGATGCTTACCGAGAGCAGACTTTTGCAAGACAAAAGGAACTTGGAGTAATCCCGGAGGATGCCGAATTGACCCCGAGACCGGCCAGTCTTCCTGCATGGGATTCGCTGGATGAGGATCAAAAGAAACTATACAGCCGTATGATGGAAATTTTTGCTGCATATGGTGCTCATGTGGACCATGAGATCGGCCGTGTGTTGGATTATGTCGCGACCCTTCCTGATGCAGACAACACCATGATTATCTACATTGTAGGCGATAATGGCGCCAGTGCCGAAGGTGGACTGAACGGAACGATGAATGAAATAGCTTTCTTCAATGCGCATGCGGCCACTTATGAGGAGATGCTCCCCATAATGGACGAATTAGGTACCGAAAAGCACTTTAATCACTTTCCTTCACAATGGGCCTGGGCCATGAACGCCCCTTTTCAATGGACCAAGCAAGTAGCCAGTCATCTCGGTGGTGTGAGAAATCCACTGATCGTTTCTTGGCCTGCCAAGTTTAAGGGAAATGGAGAGGTTAGAGACCAATTTACCCATGTGACGGACATCATGCCTACAATCCTCGATGCAGTAGGGCTAGAGCAACCTGAGATGGTTAATGGAGTTCCTCAAAAACCCGTGGAAGGCACAAGCTTCTTGGCTTCCCTGACCAATGACGATGCTCCCACTACCCATAACATGCAGTATTTTGAAATGTTTTCGAACCGCGGGATTTATAAAGATGGCTGGTGGGCATCCAGTTTGGCTTTTGAACCTTGGGATCCAGTCAGAGATGTGAATACCTATGATCCCATGACTGCAGAATGGGAACTCTATAACATTGAAGAAGATTTTAGCCAGGCAAATAACTTGGCCGAATCCAATCCTGAAAAGTTAGAGGAACTACAGACCCTTTGGTGGGCCCAAGCCAGCAAATATAATGCGCTTCCGATGGATTGGAGGGGTGCGGAAAGATTTTCCATAGAAATCACCGGGAAACCAAACCCAAGTGCCGGACGGGATCACTTTGTGTATCCGAAGCCATTTTCCGGGATTCCAGAAGCCACGGCACCTGATTTGAAAAATAAGAGTTTCACCATTACGGTGGATGCCGAAATTGGTAAAAATGCAAGTGGTATGATCTTTACACAAGGTGGAAACACTGCTGGATGGGGTTTTTACATGAAAAATGGCAGCCTATATTTCACCCACAATTACATTGACCTGGAGCGATATACCATCCAGTCCAATGGTAAAGTTTCTGCTGGAAATCATGAATTGAAGGCGGAATTTGAATACCTAGGAGGAAAAGAAGTAGGGAAAAATGGAAAAGTGAAACTCTTTGTGGATGGACAATTGGTCGGAGAAGGAGAGGTCTCCAAAACCACCCCATTCCGATATACGATGGATGAAACACAGGATATCGGAGAAGATGGTGGAACACCTGTTGACAACAATTATGATACACCATTTAAGTTTTCAGGAAAACTTAGCAATATCCGAATTGACTTAGGTACCAACTAAGATGGATTTCAACTGACTGGTGGATATTGGGGCCTCCAGAGAGACTTAAATTAAGAAGAGTTCCTTCCCGTATTTATACAAGGGGAGGAACTTTTTTTATGCTCACTATGGATTGATCCATGATTGGTTTTTACTTGAATTGCAATAAAAAATAAACGAGATACACTTTTGTTGAGTGAAAATATCTATCAGGTAAAAAGCATGATTTTTTGTCTCATCGGCTTATCCACAAGGGCTTTAATTCCAGGGAGGTTTACTTGCAATTTTACCTTTTACGAGTAATTTTGTTACTCATGAGTAATTTTTTTACTCTTAAGGTTAAGGCTAAATCACCTCATGTGATTGACGGGGCGAAGCTGCGTTTAGGGTGAAAAGATCCCATACAGAAAGCTAACAGCCCGGAGAATGATTATTTCGTTTATAAATTCAACGACCCACAGTGTCTTCAAAGATAATTGAACCATCCAAGGGATGGAAGCTGGTAGATTTCAGGGAATTATGGCGGTATAAGGACCTGCTATATTTTCTTACCCTACGTGGGATCAAGGCCCGCTATGCCCAAAGTATCCTTGGCGTGGCATGGGCCATTATCCAGCCCCTGTTCACCACGTTGGTCTTCACCGTGGTTTTTGGGAACCTGGCCAAAGTCGATTCCGATGGGATGCCCTATATCTTGTTTTCCTATTTGGCTTTATGGCCTTGGAATTACTTTTCCGGTACCCTTACTGAATCGGCCAATAGCCTTATAGCCAATTCGGGCATGATCACCAAGGTCTATTTTCCGCGGATGGTACTGCCCTTGGCATCGATATTCGCCAAACTGCTAGATTTTATCATCGCCTTTTTGGTGGTGATAGGCTTTTTGGTCTATTTTAAGGTCATGCCCGGGTGGGGGCTGATTTTTCTGCCGCTGTTGATCGTGCAGTTACTGTTGACGTCTCTTGGGATGGGTATGATCCTGTCTGCTATGGCCGTCCAGTACCGTGATGTCAAGCATGCCCTTACCTTTTTGGTACAGTTGCTGATGTATGCGGCGCCAGTCGTGTACAGCACGACAGCCGTTCCAGAAGCCTACCGGCCACTTTATATACTGAATCCAATGGTGGGAGTGATCGAAGGTTTCCGTGCAGCCTTCTTGGACCGACCGATGCCCTGGGAATGGATTTGGCCAGGAGCAGTGGTGGCTCTGGTACTTTTTGTCTTTGGGATGTTCTATTTCCGGCGAATGGAGCGGGTGTTTGCTGATGTAGCGTAGGAAGTCTTGAGACTTTAGATATGAGTACTGAGCATACTTCTCCGCTTCCGCTTCTATGGGAGGTCAAAGGCCTCAGGCAGCTGTTTGGGATTTGTGGTCTCGCTACGGAAATAGAAGGAACTTGCCATCCTAAAGCTTCTGATCCGCATTTGTAATGAGGATCGCACGACCGTGGCATTTGTAATGCCCAAGTGACAATAGTGATTGGTCTCTTACCCAGTAACGATCTATGCCATGTCCAAACCGATTATAAAAGTAGAAAACGTTTCCAAGCGCTATCGCTTAGGCCTGAAAGAAAGGCGCTCCAAAACCTTAGCGGGACAGGTGGGCAATATCCTCAAGTCGCCTTGGGAGAATTTTCAGCGATTACGCAAACTCAGTAAGTTTGGTGAGGAAGATGAATCGGTATTTTGGGCACTGAAGGACATAAACTTTGAGGTGAATGAAGGGGAGGTGTTGGGCATCATCGGGAAAAATGGCGCCGGTAAATCCACCTTGCTAAAGATACTTTCCCAAATCACCGAACCGACTTCAGGTAGAATCACCCTGAATGGCCGCGTGGCCTCTTTACTGGAAGTAGGCACTGGCTTTCACCCTGAGCTGACCGGCAGGGAAAATATCTATATGAACGGTACCATCCTCGGCATGACGAGGCGAGAGATCGACCGGAAATTGGATGAAATCATTGACTTTTCGGGCATAGAAAAGTTTGTGGACACACCGGTAAAGTTCTATTCCTCGGGCATGAAAGTGCGTCTGGGTTTTTCGGTAGCAGCACATTTGGAGCCGGAGATTTTGGTCATCGATGAGGTGCTGGCCGTGGGAGATTATGAATTTCAGCAAAAGTGCCTCGGAAAGATGGAGGATGTAAGCAAAAACCAAGGACGGACCGTGCTCTTTGTGAGCCATAATATGGGGGCTGTCAGGAATCTATGCTCAAGAGCTATTTTAATTGAAAATGGATCAATAAAATGTGAGAGCGGAACTTCAGAGGTACTGAAAGTTTATGTGGAAAAAGACTCCATTCTTGGTACATCAAAAATGCTCCTGACTAACCATCCAGATAAAAAATTAAAAGGAATTGGTTTGTTGTCAGCTTGTATTAAGGTTGATGGAGAAGAAACGAATAGCATCACGACCGGGCAGTCTTTAGAAATAATATTGGATTATAAAGTTAAAGTTTCTCATTTGAATATGCCGATGGAAATTGGGTTTGGTTTATTCGATAGTGAGCTGAATGGGTTATTAGCTTTTAATAATAGGAACTTTAGGAAATTAGTAAAATTGAACAATACAGAAGGCAAGGTCATAATTAGAATTGATGAATTCCCTATGTATAGGGATGAGCTTTTAAGTTTGTCATTTTACTTTGGATATTTGGACACAGAATATGAAGTCCTTCATAATGTAGGGAAAATACGAGCTGTGACTTCCGATTATCTGAGATCTTCCTATCCATTTAATTCCAGACTAAATCAATATCAATTAAAAAACGTAACCTATTCGGTGATTTGAAGCGATTAAAAAAAATTATAAACAAGTGCTTAGAATTATGCCCGCTATTTGTTCAACTTCTATTTTTGAATATGAAGTTTTACTCAAAAAGAGTAAGGCTTGATTTTAAAAGGATGCTGACTGAACTTTCCAGTAAAGAAGAATTTAAGTTTATACTTATTGGCGCAAATGATGGGCTTAGCTTTGATGATATTTTTGATGTTTTTGATCAGAATAGAGCAAGTGGTTTAGCCATTGAGCCATCTCCAAAATATTTTGAGGAATTGAAATTAAACTTAGAAAAGTTTAAGAAAGTTAAATTGCTAAATAAGGCTATTTGCGAAGAAGATAAAAAAGTTCTATATCAGTTATCTCCATCAGGATTAAGGAAACTACCTGATTGGGGAAAAGGAATTGGCTCCTTCGATAAACAACACTTGCTAAAGTTTGGTATAGACAAAATGGATATGGAAGAAATCGAGGTAAATGGCATTAGTTTTATGAACCTTCTTTCGTCTTATCAAGGATTTTATGAAGTAGAATATTTGCAAATTGATACGGAGGGCTATGATGGAGAAATTATAAAAATGATAGACTTCAAGAAGTTCCATGCCAAATTGATAAAATTGGAGTGGGTTAACCTATCCGAAACCTGTAAAGAAGAGGTGAAACAAATTTTTAAAATGAACAATTTTATTTTTTTCGAAGAGAAGCATGATTCATTTGCAGTTCATTGTTCATTAAGGCCTAGATTGAAATGATCCCAAAAGTCATTCATTATTGCTGGTTTGGCAGGGGTAAAATGTCGGCGCTTGAAAAGCGTTGTTTGGAATCATGGAAAGAACATTGCCCCGATTTTGAAATAAAGGAATGGAATGAGGGGAATTTTGACATTGCTTTTTGCGAGTTTACCAAAGAGGCCTATCGATTGAAAAAGTACGCTTTTGTCTCCGATGTGGCCCGACTTTATGCATTGCATCAGGAAGGGGGGATTTACCTGGATACGGATATGCTGCTTATTGATTCATTAAATTCGGTTTTGGCAACGGACTTTTTTATTGGGAAAGAAAATGAGAAGTCCCTCAATGGGGCAATAATTGGCGCTATAAGAGGCCATAGTTATTTGAAGGCGTTGATTGGGGTGTATCAAGATAACAAATTTGAATTGGGTGGGAAAATTACAATTCCCATGGTTCTGAATGAATGTCTACTTACAAATAGGGAATTGAGGGTGTACTCCTCTGAAGTTTTCTACCCTGTACCATTTAATAGAAAACATGAAAACCACCAAAAATTCATAAAAGACAATACCATTGGCATACATCTTTGGAGCCATTCGTGGAAGGACAAATACACCTACTTGAGAGAGAGGAAGTATATCAAAGCTTTTAAGTCCTTTTTGAAGGAAGATGTATTTAGGTTAAGGGAATATTCTTTTCTAGGTGTTTTTTTTATAAGAACAATTAAGTCCGCTTGGGTAAAAATCAACTGGTAATAAAGCTATGGTTTCTGTACTCTTACCTGTTTATAATGGTGAAAAATACTTATATAAATGCGTTAAAAGTATTCTAAATCAGTCTTTTAAGGATTTTGAATTGATCATTATAAATGATGGATCTATTGATAAGAGTAGAGAAATTATCACTAGTTTCCGTGATGAAAGGATTAGGTTGGTTTCGAATGAAACGAACATGGGATTGATATTTTCCCTTAATAAAGGATTGAAGCTGATAAGATCAAAATACATGGTTAGGATGGATGCGGATGATATTTCTCATTCTGACCGGATTCTACATTTGGTTGAGTTCATGGAGTCCAATCCCACGGTTGGTATATGCGGTACTAAAGTGGGGACGCTTGAAGATTCAAGTAGCAGGCCTGATGCTGTGCTTGATGCTGATATAAGGGGGAAGCACTTGCTTAATTGTGCCATTACACATGCCTCGGCTATTTATCGAATGGATATTATTAGATCGAATAAATTGAGTTATGATGAAGGCTATAAACATTCTGAGGACAACGACTTTATTACGAATATTTTGAAGGTTTCTGAAGGAGCGATTTTGAACCAAAACCTATATTGGGTTAGAACGCATGATGATCAGGTATCAAGAAAGTTTAGAGACATTCAGAAGTTTAGTAGCACAAAAAGGCGTGTGGAGTTACTTGGTGAGGTTTTCGGGGTGAATTTAAATAGTGAAGAAATAAAGTTGTACCAAGCATTGAGTTATAAGGAATTTGGGTTGAACAGTACTGAACTCTTTCGCTTGGGAAAATTAACATTGAAATTGGAACAGGAAATCAGCCCAAATGATGATTTCCTGTTTAATAGAAAGGTTTTTTTGAAAACTTTATACAGGAGATTGGATATTGTCTATTTAAAGCATGGCCCTTTAGGGATATCTGTATTCGTAAACTACCTGAGATTGTTTCTTCTAAATAGACGAACTCAAATCGGAGCAAGGTTATTTATAAAATCACTATTACGAAGGTGAAAATGGACAGACTTGAATTAATACATCAATCATTAAATTTTAATGGAGGCAAAAGATACTTGGAAATTGGAGTGAGAACCTGTAGTAATTTATTTGAGGTGAAGTGTGAGAATAAAGTGGGTGTTGACCCAAATTATCGATTGTCCAAAAAAGATAAGATTAGAAGAACCTTAGGATTGGAACGATCAAAATTGTTCAAAATGTACAGTGATGATTTTTTTTCTCAAAACCTCAAGGGAATACTTGATAATGGCTTTGATGTGATTTTTGTGGATGGTTTACATAATTATGAGCAATCATTGAAGGATGTAGAAAATGGATTGAAGTATTTAAACAAGGATGGGGTAATCATCCTGCATGATTGCAACCCAACTTCTGCCGCAAGAGCAACGCCTGTAAAGAATTCATTTGATGAATTGGTACCTAAAATAAAATCTGGCCAAATAGAAGGTTGGGATGGAGGCTGGAACGGTGATGTATGGAAAACCATCGTCCACTTAAGGTCTACTCGGACTGATTTGAGTATTATCACCATAGACGATGACCAAGGGTTGGGAGTGATTTTAAATAGAGATGAAGAGAACCATATTTCCGTTGACCTTCATGAATTGGAGCAAGCTGATTATGGCTTTTTGGAAAAAGATAGACGGACATTGTTAAATCTTAAGTCAGAAAATGAATTACAGCACTTTTTCGAAGGATAATCGGGCAAGCCTGAAAACCCACCATTTTTTGATTACTAGATTCAATGTGGAATATTTAGAAAAGGTAAAAGCAAATCTATCTATTTCAGTGGAGGACTGGCTAGAGAGGCGCTTTGAGCTGTTTTTTAGTTATTGCTATCCCTCGGTAGTTCAACAATCAGAAAAGGATTTTTATTGGTTGGTTTATTTCGATCAGAACACGCCTAAAGAATATCTGGAAAGAATTATTGAAAAGGATTTTGCCAAAATAATCAAGCCTGTATTTGCAAAAACATGGGGAAGCATCAATGAAAATATCCGATTTGAAATTTCCCGATTCGAAATAGAAGAAAATGATTTGATCATTAGCTCAAGGTTGGACAATGATGATGCGGTATCTGCAGATTATATTAAAGCCGTTCAAGATGTAGTTAAATCCAAGGTTTGGGCCAACAGTCAATTGCCTTTCGCAATTGATTTAAATAATGGACTTGTATTTTCTTCCAAAAAAAGGTGCTTGTATAGCGTTTCTAGAAGAAGTAACCCATTTGTATCACTTGTTGCAAACAACCAAGGAAATATAGAAACTGTTTTTGATTACCAGCATCAGGAAATTACTTCTCGTTATAAATCGGTCCAGATTATAGGTAAACCATTGTGGTTCCAAAATATACATGATACTAATATATCAAACAGGGCTTATGGCAAGCTGAAATTATTTGGCTATGAATCTTTACAAAGGGAATTTGGTGTTAATGTAGAGCTAGGAAAGGTGAGTGTTGGGCGTCTAATAACGTTGAAAACAAAAGAGGTTTTTAGGCGACTAAGAAAAAAATTATCAAAAAGGTGTTTTTGGTTTCTGTAATCATTCCTGTTTACAATGCGGCGCAATTTGTAAAAACTGCGGTAGCATCTGCTGTCGATCTTCCCGAAGTTGGCGAAGTGATATTGATTGAAGATGGCTCCCCAGATGGGGCTTTGGAAATATGTTTACAACTTGCCGATGAATATGAAAAGGTAAGTTGTTACCAGCATGCTGATGGCGTAAACAAGGGAGCTGGAGCAAGCAGAAACCTTGGAATCGAAAAGGCAACATGCGATTTTGTTGCGTTTCTAGATGCTGATGATTGGTATTTGCCTCACCGATTTAAGAAGGACAAGGAGGTTTTTTCCAGGTATCCGAGCACTGATGCAGCCTACTCCTGCACCGTATTAGAAGAAGACTTGAATAATACTGCTACCAAGAGATACGGCGTTAGGTATGACCCAAAGAAAAAACTAAAGCACCCAATTACCCTTCTGGAATTTTATGAATGGAAATTAATGAATAAAAAGGTGCTTTTTAATACCGATAGCATCACTTTGAGAAAAGAGTTTTTATTGAAAGATAAATGTTTTGATACACGACTTCGGCTCCATCAGGATTCGGAATTGTGGAATAGACTGATGAGAAGGGGGGATTTTCAAGCGGCGGAATGGGAAAAGCCAGTGGCGGTAGTAAGGCGTCATGAAAGCAATAGAATAACGCATAGGTCTCCGACATCCACAATGAAAATGCTGGCTGTGATGATGGATAATATTGGGTTTGAAAACCTAGAAAAATATGAAAGACAGTACCTCTTTGAGCATTTTCTCAGAAATGAAAGCAAACAATACAAAAGCCACTGGAAACGAAGGCTTGACTATTATTTGAACAGATTTGTTAATAGACTATGGCTTGATAAATTTTTGAAATCAAAAATGAAGCAATATGGCCTTGATTAGTGTCATCATTCCTACATATAATCGTGCTAAGTTGCTTCCCCGAGCCATAGAAAGTGTCATCCGGCAGACTTTTAAGGAATGGGAATTGATCATTGTCGATGATGGCAGTAACGATGACACCAACGAGGTAGTGGATCAATTTCTATCGGATAGAAGGGTAAAATACATTTATCAGGAAAACAAAGGTGTATCTGCGGCACGAAATCATGGAGCACAATATGCGTCCGGGAAGTATTTGTGTTTTTTGGATAGTGATGATTGGGTGAAGAGGGAATGGTTGGCGGATTTTTTCCAATGTACTAAAGAAGGATATGCCGTGAAGGTAATAATAACAGGGTATATTAAATTTCAATCCGACGATATTCAATATAAAAAGTTACCGAGGGAAAAAAAATATAATACCACATTACCTGGATCTTTTCTGATTTTTCGTAAACTCTTCAACCAATTAGGTGGCTATGATACTAAGTTGAGGTATGCTGAAAATACAGAATTGTTTTTTCGAGTAAACAAAGCTTGTCCAACCATTCAATATCTGCAAAAAGCAAACTTAATCTATAATCAGTCTACAGATGGAGGAAGTAGAAATTTAGATGCAAAGATAGAATCTATAGATTATATTCTTACAAAACATGGTGAAGCACTAAGTAATCATGTTCGATTTTTATATTTTCAAATTTTGGGGGTAGGGTTGGTGAAAAATGGAATCCCTAAAAAAGGTATAAACTATTTGATAAAGGCTTTTGGGTGCAAGCCATGGAATATGAAAACATTAGCTAGGATTATAATAGCATATATACCCAGTTTAAGGAAAAGAATTTACTTCGGTGATTGAAGGAAAATCAGATAAAAAGCTCGCAGGGTTCGTCATTACATACAATAGGCCTCATACACTTTTGGACACTATTGGCAAAGTCTTTTCCCAATCCTTTCCTCCCCAAAAGTTATGGATAATTGACAATAGTGAAAACGAGGACACTTATCGATTGTTGAGAACGGTTAAAGACGATAGGCTTGTTTATTTAAAGGTTGGGTATAATGCTGGGCCTGCTGGAGGAGCAAAAATAGGATTGAAAGCTGTTGCTGATGCTGGCTTTGAATGGATTTATTGGGGAGATGACAATGACCCGCCAAGATTTGACCATGCTTTTGAGCGATTGATCCATTTGGGTGAATTGATGCCTGTAAAAGGGCTGTTAGGATGTGTTGGGCACTGGTTTGATGTACGAAAAGGAATTGTTAAAAGGACCTCTGACCAATCTTTAAATGGGAAAGGGCACTTGGAAGTAAATAGCATCGCTGGAGGGATGGGTTTTATTGTTCATTCAAATGTTATACATAAAGGCTTTACGCCGGATGACCGCATATTTTTTGGATTTGAAGAATTGGAATTTTGCTTAAGAGTTGCTGAAGCCGGGTTTAATATCTGGGTAGACAAAGAACTTTTTTGCGCCATGAGATCAAAAAGCAATCGAATGGGAATGGAAGTGAAACTGTACAAAAAAAAAGATAAAGAGCGATTGTGGAGAGAATATTATAGCCTTCGGAATTTACTTTATATTGCCAAAAGGCATGGATACCATAAAATGAGGGTTAGATTGGCCTTAAAGTGGTCTGTGAAAATATGCTATGGTTTTAAGTATGGACTGGCCTACGGTAAATCCAATGCATATTTCATTTTATGTGCATTTATAGATCATTTAAAAGGAAAAATGGGTAAAGTAAACGTTAAATGAAAGCCCTCTTCATCATCGACAGCCTTGCCAATGCGGGAACAGAGAAGAGTTATTTGAAGTTGTTGCCCCGATTTTCAAATGATTTGGAAGTAGAGGTGGTGTATTTTTACCCGGATCATTACTTGTTAGGGGCGTTTGAGAAAGCAAATCTCCCAGTTCATTTTTTGAATATTGATCAGAAATATGGTTTTCGACAGGGGATCAAAAGGCTTCTGGAGCTGGTTAAGGAAGTCCAACCTGACCTTATGGTCTCATCCCTCTTGCGGTCAAATTTGGTAAGCAGAGTGGTTTCAAGAATCACCGGGATACCATTGGTCGGAACATTGGTCAGTGACAGTTATGGTAAAGTGCGGCTGGAGAGTATGCAAGGTAAAGGTTTATTGAAATTTAAGCTGTTTTGGTTACTGGATAGGTGGTCAGCAAGAATTCCAGTGCATTGGATCGCGAATTCTGCTTTCATTGCGGATTCCCATTGCGAATCTCTTAGAATAAAGCGTCAAAAAATAACCGTCGTTTATAGGGGGAGGGAAGTCCCTGGGCGATTGTGTGAAAAGGTCGTTTCTTCAGGTGGAACGTCTACAATTAATTTTGTAAGCATAGGGAGGTTATTGAATACCAAAGGCTGGCTAGACCTATTGGAGGCCTTTGCTTTGGTGCGGCGAGAGCGGTCTGATTGCACCATGACGATTTTTGGCGAGGGCGCATTACGGAAATCAATGGAGTCTAGAATTGAAGAGCTAGGACTTACCCAAAGCGTTTCCTTACCCGGCAATGTGCCTCAAGTTCAAGAGAGGTTATATGATTACGATTGTTTCGTTTTTCCTTCTTGGTATGAAGGCTTTTCCGGAGCGTTAATAGAGGCTATGATGGTCGGGATTCCTATTATAGCCTCAGATATCCCCATGAATTTGGAAGCGATAACACCAAATGAAAATGCCTTGACTTTTCCAATAAAGGATCCTTCGATGCTGGCAGCACAGATGATCTATGCGATAAACAATCCCCTGATGATGGCAAAGATGGGCGAAAATGCCCGACAGGAAGCTATAGAACGATTTGATATCGTGAAGATTGCCAAAGAGTATGAAGGGGTGCTAAGGAAGGTGGTGACCCCTCCCGGCCTCCCCTAGGAGGGGAGGGGTAGAATTACCTTTTGAAAAAAGATTAGAAAATAAGAATTCATTTCCCCCTTTAGGAGGACTAAGAGGGTATACATGAGCGATATGTTTTTCGGAGCAAGTGCTGAAATTAAACGTCGAGCTAAAGAGTTGAGAAAAATGCTGACGCCTGTCGAGAAAGTTTTGTGGGAAGTACTCAGGAATAGACAATTGAACGAATTAAAGTTAAGAAGACAGCATCCTATAAGCAGATTTATTGTGGATTTTTACTGTCATGAACATCAATTAATAGTGGAGGTAGATGGAGAGGTCCATTTGGATATTGATCAAAAAGAAAGGGATGAGGGAAGGACTTTTGAGTTGGAGGAATTGGGTTTGAAAGTAATTAGGTTTACGAATAAGGAGGTCTATTCAGACCTTGAAAATGTTTTGCGGAAGATCGTTTCTACTTGTAAGGATGAATGAGCTTCGCTTTTGATGACCTCACCTAACCTCTTCTGGGAGGAGAGGGACTAGATGGGATTAGGCTAGTGGTTTTCAACTATTGAAGGCAGACGAACATGATGTGTAGAGAAGATACTGGTTCCCCCCTTTAGGGGGGCAAGGGGTGAAAAGAGAATGGAAAACACTACTGGATGAAAATATTGATCCTTGATACTTCACCGGTTCGCAGGGGGGCACAGGTTTTTGCTGCTGAGCTAGGAATACGCTGGAGGGAAATGGGGCATGGTGTTCGCAAGGTGTACTTGTACGAGGGGAATAAAGATGATGAACGCGTTTTTTTAGACAAGGAAGACGTGGTGATGCCTTTTTCTGCGCATAGTTTTTTTGAGAAATTTCCAACAGTACAGCCCGGACTTCTGAAAAGTTTGGGGAACCTTCTACAGGAATACCAGCCGGATGTATTGCTGTTGAATGGATCGAGGACCCTCAAGTATGGCGCTTTTTTAAAGAGGAGCAGCAAAATGGATTTTGTGATGGTGAGCAGAGTGATCGATAATCCAGCTTATTGGAATTCCAAAAGAATCATTAAATCGTACTACAAAAAGTGGGTGATCCCTGCTTTGGATGGGGCAGTGGGGGTGAGTGAAGCAAGCTTATTGGCAATGAAGGGTCATTATGCCTTTTCAAAGCCTACCAAGGTAATTCATCGTAGTTTTGAAGAACGAAAATTTATGGGTGCGCCTAGCAGGAGAGCGGCTAGGAAGATGTTAAACTTGGAGGAGAATGATGAAGTTGTGCTCTTCTTGGGAAGTTTTTCGAAGCAAAAGCGGCCTGACCGCTTTTTGGAAATTGTGGATCATTTGAGCCAACGTCGGCCAAAGTTAAAAGCACTGATGGTGGGAAATGGAGAACTTTATCCAGCCTATCGTAAGCAGCTTGAAGCGAATCCATTTGTATTCCATTTTGGATATCAATCTGATGTTGCCCCATATTTGGCAGCCGCTGATCTTTTACTGTTGACAAGTGACACAGAAGGTTTGCCGGGAGTAGTGTTGGAAGCAGCATATTTTGGAGTACCCACGGTAGGTGCCCTTGTGGGAGGAATTCAAGAATGTGTGGAGGACGGAGAATCAGGGTATTTGATAAAAGGTGGGGTGGTGCATCAGTTTTGCGTGAAGGTTGACTTTCTTTTGGACCATCCGGAGAAAAGATCTAGCATGGGACAACGGGCAAAGGATATTGTGAAGGAGCGTTTTGATTTGCAGAAATCGGCTGATCAGTTTTTGGAGTTTTTCAGTGTCTTAACCAAAAATCCCCAAGCGTGAGTTCTTCCAAAACCCACATCCTTCACTTGATAAAGTCGCTGGGGAGAGGCGGGGCGGAGAAGTTGATTCCTGAGACGGTGGCCATGCATGACCGGGAGAAATATGCTTTTTTTTGCCTTTACTTTCACCTTCGCCCAAACAGTTTAACGGAGGAGCTTATGGATCTTGGAGTACCAGTCAAGTACCTTCCGCCTACTCGTTTTGGATTTCCAGGATTGGTGAAGCAGGTGGCCGATTTTGTGAAAACGCATCATATTGCTATTATTCATTGCCATTTACCTTTGGCGGGGGTGCTTGGGAGATGTGTTTCCTTATTGACCGGGGTGAAGGTGGTTTATACCGAGCACAATGTGTGGGAGAGGTATCATCCACTATCCAGATTGCTGAACAAGCTGACTTTTGGATGGCAACAGGTGGTGATTTCCGTTTCTGATGAGGTGAAGTCCAGTATTTTAAGCCACTACCGCCCAAACAAAATGCGACCCCTTATCACCACAATACCCAATGCGGTGAATACAGCGGCATTTCAGCGGGGGGCCACCGAGAGGAGGACCATACGGGATCAGCTGGGAATGGATGAAGAAACGATAGTGGTAGGGCAAGTGGCTGTTTTTAGAATCCAAAAGCGGCTTGATCGCTGGATGGCTGTGGCCAAAAAGATTGCCGAAGCCCATCCCCGAGTTCATTTTCTACTGGTGGGCGATGGCCCAGAAAGGGAGACGGTCAACCTGAGCATGGGGTCGGGAAGTTTTGAGTCGAGGGTACATTTGGTGGGGGCAAAACAGGATGTCCTGCCATACTTATCGGCCATGGACATGTACATGATGACTTCTGATTTTGAGGGGTTACCCGTGGCGATGCTGGAGGCGATGTCCTGTGGATTGCCTGTACTCAGCACCCATGTCGGTGGGATAGGAGGAGTGATTCATGACGGAGTCGAGGGGTTTTTGTGTCCAAAAGATGATACCGAAAGGCTGCTTGCTGGTGCAGAAATGTTAATTGCCCATCCACTAAAGCGTGATGAAATGGGCACTAAAGCCCGTCAGCTCGTGGTAACCCAATTTGGAATTGGACGGATGGTTAAGTCCCTGGAGGAGGTTTATGACAAAGTCCAAAAGTTGTCCTAGGCTTTCAGCCTTTGCCGGTGCGTTTTATATGGGCAATTCGAGGAGAAAGGTGCTTTGTAAGGGATGTTAAAAAATGATGTCCGAGAGGATTGCACCAGAGAATATAGGCCAATGAAACTTTTAGGA